>NPID01000228.1_pt3 | contig 146503 bp, 125 predicted proteins | sample 8637491 | NCBI WGS metagenome assembly NPID01 (sample SAMN07420843, study PRJNA396082) | bioreactor metagenome | isolation source: sample BA6 brine-fed electro-methanogenic bioreactor BA | place: Japan: Kochi | collected 2016-06-14
TTATTTATCTTTTTTTTAGATTTAAGTCTTACTAACAAGCTAAGTCTTTTTCTAATGAAATCATAAGGAATTTCATCAACCCTAACATATTCTTCAAACTCTTCTAATTCAATATTTGAAATAGCATTATCAATAGGATTTTTAAATCCTTGCTGTAAAGTTGCATTTATTTTAGCTAACTTAAGAACCATTTCACTATTATTACCTAAATAATCTAAAGTATTATCTACTTCAACTTTGCCTTCAGTTAAAGTTCCAGTCTTATCTGAACACATAACAGTCATATTACCAAAATTTTCAATAGAATTAAGACGTTTCACAATGACCTTCTTTTTAGCCATTTGTTTTGCACCTTTAGCTAAATTAACACTTATTATAGCTGGTAACAATTGAGGAGTCAATCCTACAGCTAAAGCCAATGTAAAAAGTAAAGAATCAAAAAAGGGTTTGTTTAAAAGCACATTAACTGCAAAAAGAAAAATCACCATGATTAAAGTAATTTCCATCAAAAGAGCACCAAATCGCTTAATACCAATTTCAAAATCTGTTAATGGAATTTTAGAGCTTAATTTTTCACTTATATTTCCTAATTCAGTATTTTTTCCTGTAGAAATAATCAAAACTGTTCCAGTCCCACTAACAACATGAGAACCCATAAAAACAGAATTAATCCTTTTATTTAAAGGAGTGTCCTTATCTAAAACACCTATCTTTTTCTCAACAGGAAAAGTTTCACCAGTGAATGTAGCTTCATCAATAAAAAGCTCATCTTCTTCAATAATAAGACCATCAGCAGGGATAATATCCCCTGCACTTAAAAAAACAATATCTCCCATTACAACTTCTTCAACAAATATTTCTTCTTTTTTTTCATCTCTAAGAACAGTAGTTTTAATCTTAATAAGATTTAAAAGCTCATTTACAGCATCCCCTGCGGATTTTTCCTGCCAAAATCCTAAGATTGTTGAAAATAATATAATAAGTAGTATTATAATTGAATTAGTAGTATCTTGCAGAAAAAAAGAAAGAAATGCTGCGAAAAGTAATATAAGAGTAATTGGATTTTTAAATTGGTTTATAAACAATAAAAAATCAGATTGGGTTTTCTTATCATTTTTTAAGGTATTGGGGCCAAATTTATCTAATCTATAAGATGATTCCTGAGAAGATAAACCAGAAAATGAAGATTTAACTTGATTTAAAGCATTCTTCCTATCGAAAGTCCAAAAAGGAATTTTTGATTTAGAGTTGCTCATTTAAACCCCTATAATTAGCTATTCAATTATTAACAATTAAAAATTTCTTATTATTATTTCAAATATATTTATTTTTCACCTATAAATTTATATTTAGAAGTATATATTAATTTTGCTTGGTTAATTAATATTAATAATAAGTTAAATGGTGAAAATAAAACAAATATTAAAAAATCAAAGAAAAAAGAATAAAATAGTATAAAAAATATAAAAAGTATAAAAAATATGAAAATAAGTATAAAAATAAATAAAAAGTATAAAAAATATGAAGATAAATATAAAAATAAATAAAAATATGAAAATAATTATAAAATCTTAAATTAATTAACAGTTATAATCCTAAGTTTATCAGGTCTTTTGACTATTTCACTTGCTTTAAAAGCTACTAAATTTTTAATTCCTTTTGAAACAGAAATATCAACCAATCTTTGACTTACAACACCATCAAAAATTACAGCATAAGCATCTTTATTTGCAGTTTTAAGTTCATCATATAGTTTTTCAACTTTAACCTCATTCAAAATGTTTAATGCATCATCTAATATTTCAGCACTTCCAGTACCTTCTAAATCTCTTAATACATTTCTCATTAAGGTTACTTTATCTTCAACTTTAGGAGTTTGAACTTTTGGCTTTGAATTAGCAAAATATTGTTCAACAGGAACTTTATCACGAAGTGATATCATAACCTCTTCTTTTTCAAGTTCTTCAACTTCTTTGCCTTTTGGAGCTCTTGTTACGTAATCTATTTCTCCAACTTGCATGAGTTCTTTTAATATTAATTCTCCACCACGATCTCCATCAACAAAAACAGTGACAGTCTTATTCTTAGTTAAATTAGCTACACTATTAGGAACATTTACTCCCTCAACAGCTACAGTATTTTTAATTCCATATTTTAATAAGTTAAGAACATCAGATCGACCTTCTACTACAATAATAGCATCAGAGGTATGAATACTAGGTCCAGCAGGAAGTTTTTCATCCCCATATTCTGATATTTCATGGATTCTCATAGCTTCCTTAACTTCTTCAATCATTTTCATGCTTTCAGGAGTTACTTTCTCCATCATGCCTTTATATATTTCTTTTGCACGATTGACAACTTTTTCACGTTTAACAGCCCTAACATCTTCAACTTTAATAGTTTTAATATGAGCTTCACAAGGTCCAACCCTGTTTATTGTTTCAAGAGATGCTGCAAGAATAGCAGTTTCAATTCTATCTAAACTGGAAGGAATAACAATTTCTCCTTTAGATCTTCCCCCATTAGAATGAATAATAACTTTTATCCTTCCAATTCGGCCTGTTTTTTGAAGTTCTCTCAAGTCTAAGTCATTGCTTAAAAGGCCTTCAGTTTGACCAAAAACGGCTCCAACAACATCTGGCTTTTCAACAATTCCATTTGCATTAATTTGTGCATGAATAAGATATTTAGTTGTAGTTAGTTCTTCAATTCCTTTTCCCATGTTAAGCCTCCATTAAATTAGATACTTAATGTACTTGCAGGGATAATTTAATTATCTATGAAAAAATAATTTGTAGAAAATAACAGTGAAAATCATTAAATCTCTACATCTCATAGATGGCAATGTTATTGCATAAATTATACTTGTAAATTTAATAAAATTGCAAATGAACTATCTAATATTTAATAACGATTAATAATATCTAATAATATCTCTATTTAGTACTTATAATCATTTTATAAAGATAAATCTTTAAATACAATTATTAATAACTATATTTAAAATCTGATAATACGAATATAATTAGATAATAATTAAATATTAAATGTAGTATATTCATTATGCAATGTAATCATAATGCAAAAAAGAGCTTAAAAGACAACTAAAGATTATTTATCTATTATATAAATATTATAAAAATTATTAAGTATTATAATATTGTTAGTATTATAATATTGATATTATTTTTAGATATTCTAATATTATATTATTATAATATTATTAGATATTATTTATCTACTAATATTATTTAATTTAGTTATTAATTAACTATTGTCCAATTATAATAATTATTTGGTTAAAACCCTATTAAACAATCATATTCAATTTTAAAGTTATCTAGTTGAAATTATATTAATAAATTATTATAGATTGAATAATTTTTAGGTCGTAATTTTCATAATAGTAATTTTTTATAATATTAATTTAAATATAATAGTTTTAATCCATGATTAGTTTCCTATATTTTTATTTAAACTTATTATCCATTTTATCAATTTAAAAATCAATAATTTGTTAAAATCAATAAGTTCTTATTTAATATTTATTAAATATAATTATGTTTTCCTTCAATATAAATTAATTATTAATGTTTATTAATTGTAATACTTATTATAATAATTATTAACTAGATAATTATTAATATTTAAATATGTTTGATATTTTAATATATTTTAATAATATACAATAATATGCAATATTTCATATTATCTTATTGTACAAATACTTGTATAAATATTGAATTATGTATAAATGAAGATTAAATTAATATTAAAATTAAATTAATATTAAAAAATTTAACTAATATTAAAGGATTTGGATAATATTAAAGAATTCAATTAATATTAAATAATTTATTTATTAGAAATTAATAGCTAAGTATAATTCTGCTTTTTAGTTTTTATTATTCATTGATTATACCATATTCAACTATTAATTATATTAAATTTGTTTTAACTTTTATTATTGATTTATAATTTGAATTTTTGATAATTATTTAATAATTTAAAGCTCTAAATGAGCATATAATGATTATGATTAGTATCTTAAATAATAATATATAATTACTACTATATAAAATTGTATATTTAATAATCATGTTAAATATTCTATTCTTTAATTTAATTAAAAATAAAAATAATTTTTCTAAAAAGATTAGATGATTTAATAATTTATATTTAATATTTAAATAATTAAATAAATTAATAGTTACAAATAGAATAAATATATCTCAAAACAAATATTTTAAAGCAAATATTTTTAAAACGAATAATGATAAGTTATGATAAATAGGGATAAATAGTGATAGATAGTGATAAATTATTATATATTATTATAAATTATTTATAAATTATAATAGATTATAATTATATAAATATGATAAATTATATTAAAACAAATTATATTAATGATTAAAACAAAATAAAATTTAGAAATAAAACATATTTATCTAAAAAACTTATAAAAAGAACCAAATAAATTTAAAAAGAATCAAATATGTTATAAAAGTAATTAAAAGATTTATTAGGTGTTAAAATGGGAAAATCAAAATTATCAGCAAAATCATTATTAAATGAAATATCTTACAAAAAACATCTGAAAAATAAAAAAACTATTTTAGTTAATGATTTAAGAGTCTGTAAAGAAGATTTTGAAATTAAAAACTTAGATATTTTAGAATCAGAAAATTCCCAAAAAACAGGAAAGATTAAAGGAAAAAAGCAAATAAAAGAAGAAATTGGATTTGAAAACCTTAAAAATCTTTTAGATAATACTTCTTCTTGCCAAATATCTGATGCATTAAATAAATTAACAAGAAGGGACGGGGTTTTAAAAGGTTTAAAGTCTGTAAATAATAAAACTGCCTATGGTAGAGTTGTTACAGTTGAAAGTTCATCAGATGATTGGGGAACTTCCCTATTAGGAATCGACGCTTGTAAAAAAGGCAATATTCTTTTCATAAAGACTAGTGGACCTAGCTCCGCAGTTTGGGGAGAGTTAACTTCAACCTGTTCAGGAGAGAAAGGTATTGCAGGGACAGTTATATGGGGAGCTACCCGAGATATAAATTTCGTTTCAGAAAATAATTATCCAGTATTTGCAAAAGAAACTATACCTAATGCAGGTAATGCTTTAGGCTTAGGAAAAGTAAATATTCCAATTAAAATAAGTGAATCTCCTGACATAATAATTAAAAATGGAGATTTTATATTTGGTGATAAAAGTGGAGTTGTCCATGTCCCTCAAGAACTTTTTTGTGATGTAATGATAAAGGCTTTGGAAATAAAAGCCAATGAAACAAATATTATTTCTGAAATCAAAAAAGGAAAACCTTTATCTCAAATAGTAGGATTAAAAGACAAAATTGAATAGTATTAGATAAAATGAGGATTTAAATGAGTTCTAAAAAATCTGATGAATTTTTTAACATTAATACTCCTGAAATTCAGAAAGAAAAAAAAGAATTGGAAGAAATAGAAAGAAAAGAAAAAGAAAAGAATGAAAATCAGGATATTTATTCTATAATCAGAGATAACAAAAAAAGCATAATTATTTCTTTCAGTATAGTATTTGGACTAGTTTTTACAATACTAATACTTGCAGGAATTAATGATGTAATCAACACTTTAAAAAGAACAAATCTGTGGATATTAGCTCTTACAATTGTGATACAAATATTTGTTTACTTACTTTGGGCACTTAGATGGAAGATTATATTAGATAAAATGGACCAGTCCCCTAAATTTATAAACGTTCTTGGTATTTTAATGACAAGTATATTTGGAAATAACATAACACCAGGATCAATAGGAGGAGAGCCACTACGTGCATATGTACTGAAAGAATACAATGATACTCCATTTGAAGTTGGACTCGCTTCAACAATGGCAGATAGAGTATTTGAAATACTTCCTTTCTTGTTAATGTCTATATTAGCAGTCTTTGCCCTTTTGTCATGGTATTTAGATATCTTATCAAAAATTTTTCTAATAATATTAATATTAGTTACAATATTTGGATTTTCACTTGTAATATATGCTGGAATCAATAAAAGTGTTTCTGAAAAAATAGCTTTGAAGATATTAGGTTGGGTCCATCCTTTAGTTGAGAGAATGACTCAAAAAAAATATAATTTAGATAAATTGAAGAAAAAAGCTATTTATTATATTGATAATTTTAATTCTAGTTTTACTATGATAGTAGAAAATAGATTATTTTTTGCAGGAGCATTCCTTGCACTTTTAACATGGGGATTAGATTTGTCTAATTCATATCTAGCATTTGTAGCTATAGGTGTTACACCACCATTAGCCCCATTCATAACAATATTTACAATAGCTATTTTATTATCATTTTTACCATTATTACCTGGATCATTAGGTATTACTGAAATAATAATGATAGCTCTTTTTGTTCCTGTAGGAATAACTGCAGATCATGTAATAGCTGCAAGCGCAATTGAAAGAATAGCTTCATATATATTACCTACAATTGCAGGATTATTAACCGCTATTTATTATGGTAAAAAAATTGTTAACAAAAATACAGATGAAAATAAATCATAACTGTGAATTTAAAAACTTCATTTTTGAAAAACTTCATAAAAGTTCATTGATAAAAATTAATTAATGAAAAAGTTCATTAATAAAAATATCCATAATATTAATACAAAAATATTAATTATTTTATACAATTTATAAAAAAAATCATGTATTTCATGAAAAAAATATACAATATCTAATTTTTTTAATATAAAATAAAAAGAGTGACTTATTTTTTAATATACTATAGAAAGATTTTTATAATATTTTAACTAATTATTATATGCTGTAAAATTAAATATAATATGAAATTGAGAAGAATTAATGGAGGAAGCATAGTGAATATTAATATTGATTCTTATTATTATATGAGAGATAATATTTTTGATAAAGTTCAAAAAGCTAGTAATGTAGAAAAATTAGCTATGGCAGTTCTAATGGCTTGTTTGACTGGAATATTAGCACAATTTATAATCCCTTTACCTTGGACACCAGTTCCAGTAACTGGACAAACTCTTGGAGTTTTAGTCTCTGGTTTATTCCTTGGAAAAAGATTTGGTGTATTAAGCCAAGTTATATACATATTTGCAGGAGTTTTAGGTGTAAGCTGGTTTGCTGAAATGAGTAGTGGTTTGAGTGTTTTCTTAGGTTCAACCTGTGGATACTTCATAGGTTTTATACTAGCTGCTGCATTAATTGGTTATATTTCAGAAAAGTATACCGAAAGTAGAAATTTCAAGAAAATGTTTGGTCTAATGTTAGTAGCTAACTTTGCTTGTATTTACATTCCTGGATTGATCGGCTTAAGTATTTGGTTATACTTTACCCAAGGGGCTTTTCCAGATATTATAACTTTAATTATGATGGGTCTTGCTCCATTTATAATAGGTGACTTGTTTAAAGTCGGAATTGCAGCTGGAATATCCAAAGTAGCTTTGCCAAAATAATAATAGATTTATAATAAAAATAATAACTAACAATTATTATTTTGTCCTTATTTTTTTAATATATTAATTTTTAAGAAATTTAGCAATTTTAGAATAAATATATTAATTTCTAATAATAAATTAATAGGTTCTAAAAGAAAAATAACGATTTTTAAAGACTTTCAACAATCAAATAATATAATATTAGATATTAGCTACTTTTAACAATAAAATTTATTTTTAATAATAAAATTTTAATAATAAAATAATTTAAAGAATCAATTTTTATCAAATAAATTGATTAATACTAACTATCTACAGTGAAAAAATGAATAATAACGAAAAAAAAGTCATTTATTTACGTGGGCATCATTTACTATGTTTACAAGGATATCAAGGATATGGTTATGATGATAATTTTAAAAAAAATATGGAAAATATAATTAGCATTTTAAAAAATGAAGATTCTAATGTCAAAGTAGTTTTAACTAAGTCTCCTGATGATTTATGTGAATTTTGTCCAAATTTAAAAGATAGAATATGTATAGGTGAATCAAACAATACTGAAAGCAATGAAAATACTAAAAATAAATTAATGCACTCCATTAATAACAGAAAAATTGTGAGTATGGATTCTAAAGTCTTGAGAAAAGCAAATATAAAGAAAAAAAAGGAATATTTATTTAGTGAAGCAGTTATATTGGTTAATAATTCATTTAAATATTTGAAAGATGCTAAAAGAGTTTGTGGAAAATGTGAATGGAAAGATAAATGTCTTTGGTATCAATCAAGAGAGTGAATAATAAACAAAAAAAAATTAATAAGCCTAGTATTAATAAAAAATTATATTAATAAATCTAATATTAATAAAAATAATATTAATAAGATTAATTTTAGTATTAAAAATATAATAGCAATAACATGATCATGAATAAAACCAATACATTTAAATATAACTTCAATTAAAGTAAAATTGCTGTAATTGTAGATAAATACAAATCAGTATATATAGTCCCGTAGGGTAGTGGTAATCCTTCTAGGCTTTGGACCCGGAGACGGCGGTTCGACTCCGCTCGGGACTATCTTATTTTTATTATTTTTACACTTTTTATTATTGTTACATCTGTTTTATAAAAATTTAATTAAATTAATCTCTTTTAAATATATTTAATGATACTTAATGATTTTATTTATTCTAGGGAGTTTTATATAATTAAAATTAAATAATATTCTAATACTAAATATTCTAATATTAAATATTCCGATATTAAATACCAATTAGATAATAACTAAAAAATAACTAAAAATATAATTTATTTATCCAAAATTAAGATTATTTAAAAATTAGATAGTATTTAAAAAGATAATAATTTAAAATATTAAATTAAAATTAATCTTATATAAATAAAGTTTATATAAATAAAAAATTATTAAGATGGTGTAGTAAATGGAAAAATTGCTAATAATGGGAATAAATACCCGAGGATTAGTAAATTCTAGTCTAACATTGCCATATAAAACTTATTCAGCAAGTTATTATTGTACTTTTGATTTTAAATTACCTTATAAAGAAAAACATATTTTAAAACAAAAAGAAGGAATTTCTTGTGGATTTATTGAAAAAAATTATAATCCAGGTAAATTATTAGAATTATCAAAAGATTTTATTGAAGAAGTAGATGGAATCGTTTTGTCTTCAGGAATATCTTGTAATGATTTTAAAGGGATTTTTAAGAAACATAAAAAGAAAATAATAGGTAATCAGAAAACCGAACATGTTGAGGATAAATATAAATTTTATAAAAAAATAAAAAATAAATATTTAACTCCTAAAACTTTTAAAATAAACTATGGAAACAATGAAGACAATATATCTGAAATACTTGAAATAGCTAAACAATATACCAACATTTCATTTATTATAAAACCCCTCCAAGGATCTGGAGGTTATGGAGTTAGCTATATAAAATACAATGACGAGAATGAGATTATTTTCAATAGTCCATTTAATGCTTCTAAAAAAAATAAAGATGAAACTATAGATATCAATAAATTTTATAATGAATATATAAAATATGAAAATTCAGGACTAGTGGTCCAAGAATATATAAATGGAAAAAATGTTAGTTCATCTATCCTATCGACTAAAGAAGAATCAAAAACAATAGTAACTAGCAATATGTTAACAGATTTAGACTTTGGAATAAAAAATAGTTTCAAATATTGTGGAAATATAGTGCCCTTCAATATTAATAGCACAAATAATGCTTTAAGTTTAGAAAAAGAAAAAAACACAATGAAACATATAAAAAGAGGTTCTGAAGATTTAATATCATATCTAAAATTAATCGGTTCTAATGGGTTAGACATGATAATAGATAAAAATTTAGAAGAACCATATATTATTGAAGTTAATCCACGATTCCAAGGAACTTATGAATGCATAGAAGAATTGTTAGGAATTAACTTACTAGAAGCACATATAAAAGCATGTGAAGGGGAATTAATAGAAATTCCAAAAATCCCTAAGGACACATATTCTATCAAAAGAATAATTTACTCCCCTGAGAGAATCAAATTAAAGAATAATATTGATATAACTAATGTTTATGACATACCTTATAAAGGTGTAATTATCGAAAAAGATGAACCAGTATTAACAATCATAACTCCCAAAGATAGCATTTCAAATGTGAAAAATGAAGTAAATAATGCTGTTTATTTAATAGAAAAAGAATTTAAAAATGATAAAAAAGTCAATTAACAATTATTATACTAAAAAATTTTACAAAAATAAAACTTAAAAAATCTAAAGATAAAATAATATAAAATAATAATAAAAAATAATGAAAAAATAATAAAAAATAATTATAAAAAAGGAAAATAAAAATATTTAAAAATATTTAAAAAAAATATTAAATGAGAAGTAATAATACAAAATAAAAAGAAATTATAGAAAAATTCCTAAAAAATCCTATCAAGATATTATATTAAATTATTCCAACTTAAATTACTCCAACAAGTATTAAAATAAAAATTAAAGTTCCAATTACTATCAAAATAGTAGTAGCAATCATAGCCCCAGTAATCATCAAATATAGCCTGGCTTTTTTATCAGGATCTTTAATATATTGATTAAATGGATCACGTTTCATAATTACACAAATTTAAAAGAACGATATTAAACATAAAGAAGTTAATACTTTAAAAAAAAATAGAACTTAAAAATAAAAAATAAAAAATGTTTATAAATAAAACATTATTTAAATAAATTATTAATAATCTCAACAGGGAAAAGAGATAAAAATCCTAAAAGATCACCTTTCTCAATAGAACCATCAGAAGATGCAATAAAAGCTGCTCTATTGACAGTTTTATCCATTGAAAGAGGGATGTGGGTTTCTGAACCAACAGCAATTGGATGACCATATTTATTTGCAGCATAACTACTAATAGATACTATATGTTTTGCAGGAATTGAAATCTCTTTAATTTTAATTGAAACAGATTTTCCATTTTCTAAAACAGCGTTTTCATCAGCAACAATAACTCTTGATAAAATAGGAATATCTCCCATTTTAAGATCCATTTTACTTTGAGAACTTTTAAGTTCTCTTTTGAATTCGCCAACAGGATTTAAAAATCTAACCATTAAATCACTACCTATTCTTCAACTTCAATTTTGGATTTAATTATCTTTAACCTAACAAAGTTTTCTCTCTCCATCTCTTGAAGTCTTGTTTCAATAGATTTGACAGAATTTTGTAGCTTAGGAATCATTATATGTTCTAATGCATTAACACGACGTTTAGTTGATTCAATTTCAGCAGCTAAAAGATAAATAGTTTTTTCAACTTCCCCTAATTCAATTATTAATGAAATTGCCTCTTCAAATTTCTTTGCAGTTTCATCTAATTTTGCTGAAGTATCTAAAAAACTATATCCTCTATCAACCAAGGTTCTTTCTTTGATTTCTGAATCCATTATAGGAACAACAACACCCATAATACTCCTTGAGTCTATTTCAACTTCAACGGACTCTTTTACAGATAATGATGCTCTTTGAACAGATAAATCACCCATATCCACTTGAACTTTGGTTAAGTCACTGTATGCTTCCTTAAGAATTTCTTCAACTTTACTACGTGATCCTTTAACTCTATCTAATATATCAAAAAATTCTTTAATCAAAGCATCACGTTTTTCTTTTAATAAACTATGGCCTTTAACTGCGAGTTTTTCCCTATCTTTGAGTTTTAATAACTCCATTCTTGTGGGATTAATCCCTTCCATTGTTTCTTGTGCCATTTTTTACCCCCTAGAAAAAATAATTAGTAAAATAAGTATTTGTACTAATTATAATTTTCTTATGGATTTTATTCATACTATTCATTTGGAAGATAAATAGGAATATGTTCTTCCTTAACCCTTTTAAGTTCAGCTTTAGGTAATAAACTTAATAATTTCCAACCAAGATCTAAAGTTTCCTGGATAGTCCTATCTTCATCTTTAGCTTGAGTAATGAATTCTTCTTCAAAAGCATCAGCAAATTTCAAGAACTTTTGATCTCTTTCAGTAAGAGCTTCTTCACCAACAACAGCTACTAAATCTCTTAAATCACGACCTTCTGCATAAGCAGAGTACAATTGATCAGAAACACCACTATGGTCTTCACGAGTCCTGTTTTCACCAATACCTCCACTCATCAAACGAGATAAAGAAGGAAGTACATCGACAGGAGGATAAATACCTTTTCTGTGAAGATCACGACTAAGTACAATTTGTCCTTCAGTAATATAACCAGTTAAATCAGGAATTGGGTGAGTAATATCATCTTGAGGCATAACTAATATAGGCATTTGAGTAATAGACCCTTCTTTACCAGATACACGACCAGCACGTTCATATAAACCAGCTAAATCAGTGTACATGTATCCAGGATAACCTCTTCTTCCAGGAACCTCATTACGAGCTGCAGAAACCTCTCTTAAAGCTTCACAATAGTTAGTTAAATCAGTTAAAATAACCAATACATGCATATCATGTTCAAAAGCTAAATATTCTGCAGTAGTAAGAGCCATTTTAGGAGTAAGAATTCTTTCAATAGCAGGATCATCTGCTAAGTTCATGAATACAGTAACTCTTTCAAGAGCTCCAGTTCTTTCAAAATCCTTCATGAAAAAGTTAGCTTCTTCGTGAGTAATACCCATAGCAGCAAATATAACTGCAAACTCAGTATCTTCACCAATTACCTTAGCTTGTCTTGCAATTTGTGCAGCTAAGTCATTGTGAGGTAAACCAGAACCTGAAAATATAGGTAATTTTTGACCTCTAACTAAAGTGTTCATACCATCAATAGTAGAAATACCGGTTTGGATAAATTCTGCAGGAAATTCACGAGCAGAAGGGTTCATTGGGTTACCATTAATATCTAATTCTTTTTCAGGTATAATCTCTGGACCGCCATCAATAGGTTTACCAGTACCATCAAAAATACGACCCATCATATCTAAAGAAACACCAATCTTAGCAGTTTCACCAGTAAAACGGGTTTTAGTATTTTTAGTATTTAAATCACTAGTTCCTTCAAAAACTTGAATAACTGCAACATCTTTTTTAACTTCAAGAACTTGACCTCTTCTGTTTTCGCCATCTGGTGTTTCAATTTCTACTATCTCATTATAAGCAACACCTTCTACTCCTTCAACAATCATTAAAGGACCAGCAACTTCAGTAACTGTGGTGTATTCTCTTGTTTTAATATCAGTATTCATTCTTACACCTCACCACATTGTTTAATAATTTCTTCTTGAACAGATTTCACCTTTGTAGGGAATTCATCTTCAGCAATAAATTTTAACCTACCAATCTCTTCTTTAACACTTAATCCAATAATATCTTTTGAGGTAGCTCCTCTTTCTAAAGCTTTGTTAGCTTCTTTTTGGAATAATATAATTGTGCTTAAAAGTTGGAATTGTTTTGAAGGAGAACAATAAGTATCAACTTCGTGATAAGCATTTTGCTGTAAGAAATCCTCTCTTAACATACGAGTAGTTTCTAAGGTAACTTGCTCACTATCTGGAAGTGCATCAGGACCTACAAGTTGTACAATTTCTTGAAGTTCAGATTCTTTTTGTAGTAAAACCATAGCTTCATCACGAGCAGACCTCCAGTCTCCCCCAACAGTTTCTTTCCACCATTCTTGTACACTATCAACATATAAAGAATAACTTTGTAACCAATCAATTGAAGGGAAATGACGTTTATCTGCAAGAGATGCATCTAATGCCCAAAATACTTTACAAATACGTAAAGTGTTTTGTGTAACTGGTTCAGATAAATCTCCACCAGGAGGAGAAACAGCTCCAACAACAGAAACAGAGGAAACTTTACTTTCACTACCTAATGTATTAACTCTTCCAGCTCTTTCATAGAATTGAGCAAGCCTTGAAGCGAGGTATGCAGGATATCCTTCTTCACCAGGCATCTCTTCAAGCCTTCCTGAAATCTCTCTCATAGCTTCTGCCCAACGTGAAGTTGAATCTGCCATAAGAGCTACATCATAACCTTGATCACGGAAGTATTCAGCAATAGTAATACCAGTATATACACAAGCTTCACGAGCTGCAACAGGCATGTTAGATGTATTAGCTATAAGAACTGTTCTATCCATTAAAGGATTTCCAGTTTTTGGATCTTCAAGTTCTGGGAACTCTAAAAGTACCTCAGTCATTTCGTTTCCACGTTCTCCACATCCAACATATACAATAATATCTGCATCAGACCATTTAGCTAATTGTTGTTGTGTAACAGTTTTTCCAGAACCAAAAGGACCAGGAATAGCAGCAGTACCACCTTTAGCTACAGGGAAAAAGGTGTCTTGTGTTCTTTGTCCAGTTACAAGAGGAACATCAGGGTCAAGTTTATCTTTGTAAGGTCTACCTTTCCTAACTGGCCATTTTTGTAACATTTGAACTTTTTTAACACCATCAGCAGTTTCTATCTCAGCGATATCTTCTTCTACTGTAAATTCACCACTACTAACAATACTTTTTACTGTACCTTCAATGGTTGGAGGAAGTAAAATCTTTTGAAGAACTGCAGAAGTTTCTTGTACTTCTCCAAGAATATCTCCACCTTGTACTTTATCTCCAACTTTTGCTACTGGTTTAAAAGTCCATTTTTTCTCTTTATCGATAGATGGTACATCTACACCTCTTTCAATAAAGTCACCAGTTTTTTCTTTAATAACTTCTAGTGGTCTTTGAATTCCATCAAAGATTGAACCCATAATACCAGGTCCAAGTTCTACAGACAATGGCCCACCAGTACTTTCTATTTTTTCACCAGGTTTTAACCCAGCTGTTTCTTCATAAACCTGAATAGTTGCAGTGTCACCTTCAAGCTCGATGATTTCACCAATAAGCTTGTCGCTACCTACCTTAACCATTTCATGCATTTGAGTTCCTCTCATACCATCTGCGATGATAACAGGACCTGCAATTTTAATAATATTTCCTTCAGTAATCATTTAACCATCTCTACCCCGATAACTCTTTTAATAAGTTCACCCATAGGATCGCTTTCCCTATCAGATGGGCCAGATTTATCTGGTATTTCAATAATCATTGGTAATACATTGGACCCAATTTTTTTCTCCATGTATTTCCTAATATTATCAGCTATATTCTCTGTGATAATTATAATTGAAACTTCATCATTAATTAATTCATCCAATGCATTTTCTGCATCTTCATTTGTTTCTACAACTTTACTTACCTTTACTCCACCAAGTTGAAAACCTGTAACAGTATCAAGATCTCCAATTATTGCTACAGAGGACTTCATACTAACATCTCCTGAATTTCAGATATTGAAAAGTTAACATCTCTTTTAGCACGTAGAATAAGTTTTAAATTTTTAGTCTCATTTTCTTTCTTTGTTAAGTAGCTAATTATTGGGCCTACACCTAAAGTGTTTTGTATAGATAATGACTTTGCAGTTTGATAAACTAGATCATCAAGAGCTTTTTCAAGAACTTCAAGAGAATTTTTTTCATTATATTCTGGAAGAGACTCAGAAAGCACTTCGTGATAATCAGTTCCTTCTAATCTACCAACAATATCTGAAACACTATCAGATTCAAGAAGATCTTTCATTTTCCATTCTCTTATTTGATAACCACTTTTAATTAAGAAAGAACCTGCTTCATCAAATGATAAATTATCATTTTTTGCCCTAATTATAAGTTTTAGATTAGCCACATCAACTTGAGTACCGATAAATTCATGTAATAATCTACTGTTATTATCAGTAGCAACTGCAGATTTTGATAAGATACTTTCTAAAAAGTATTTGTCTAAAGCAGACTCTAAAGGTAAAACCATCTTTGATTCATTATAAGCTGGAAGTGCATCTTCAAGTAAAGTCGCATATTCAGTTCCATCTAAACCATTTATAACATCACTTACTGTTTTAACATCAGCTAGTTGTTCAAAAGTTTCATAATGGTTTCCAACAGGTATTAAGAAATTTAAAGTCTCTTCTCTACTTAAACCCATTTCTTTAGCAGCAATGAGACTTTTTATATTTGAAATATCAACCTTTTTAGCTAGAAGAGAAAAAGTATCTTTAACTGAATTCGGAGCTATTCTTGAAATTAAATTATATGATTCAGCGAGCTGAACATCTAAAGCTTTTTCAATAGGATATTTATCTACATAATCAGCATAATCCTTAAAACCCCTAAGATAATTTGTAACTTCTTCAATATTATCTGCCTCTATTATCTCAGAAAGTTGTTTTTCATTGAATAATCTTCCTTTTCTAGCTCTAACCCTAGCATTAGGTTGGAGGTAAGGATAAATATCCAATACAGGTCTACTTGCAACAATAACAATAACTGCTCCAATAGCCAAGAAAGCAAGAATTACTATAACAAGAAATGCTTCAGTAGGGATGCCCAAATTGTTTATTATTCCAATTAATTCATCAGCCATAATCATTCCTCACTATTTAAATAAAACTTTTGCAACTTCTGAACGTAAAAACTTTTTAAATCTTAACATTCTAGCTTCGATTGTATTGTTAACTTCAATTTCACCATTTTCAGTTTTTAATACAGCTCCCCCAATAGTTGAAATAGGTTCACCAATTTTTAATGTGGTTTCTTTTGATAATTCAGATTTAACCTCATTAGCAATATTATCAATATCTCCACTAATTTTTGAAATGTCTTCCTCTTTTAATAATACAACTAAGTTTCCACCACCAATTTCAATAGCAGCTTCTTTAATCATATCTTTTAAAGAATTTACATATTCAACATCATTTGTAGATGCTATATCAGTTAAATCAGTAGTAGCTTTATCAAAAGCTTCTTCAATTAATTTAGCTCTTGTCTCTAATTCTAATCGACGAGAATTCATTTTAGCTTCAGATATTATCTGCTGATATTTCATATCGGATTGCTTTTTGGCATCTTCAAGTATTTTATTCTTTTCAAGTTCAGATTGTTTATTTCCATTATCTAAAATAGATTTTACTTCTTCTTCTGCTTGTTGAATAATATTATCTGCAGTATTCTGAGCTTCAGAGGTTATATTAGAGACAATTTTATCTGTCCCAGAACTCATTTTTTTAACCTCCTAACCTAATATTCCGCCGAATACCATTAATAATATAGCAATCAAGAACCCGTAAATAGCTTGAGTCTCAGGTAATGCAGAGAATATAATACCTCTAGCAAACATGTCATTATCTTCAACTACTGCTCCGATAGATGCAGAAGCAACTATACCTTGACCCATACCAGAACCAAGACCAGCAAAACCAACTGCAGCACCAACACCAATAGCAACAATACCTGATGTGATGTCTAATGAACCAGAACCTAATAATCCGGAAAATACTAACAAGAGAATAGCTACTAAAAACCCATAAATAGCCTGAGTTTCAGGCAATGCAGAGAAGATAATACCTCTAGCAAACATATCATTATCTTCTGCTACTGCACCAACACTCCCTGCTGCTACTATTCCTTGACCTAAACCTGATCCTAATCCAGCAAAACCTACTGCTATTCCAGCCCCAATAGCTGCTAAAGCAGTTCCTAAAACAATTTCTACCATATTTTGATCTCCTTATAATATTTAATTTATCTTAATTGATTTATTTAAATAATAATTAATTTAAGTAATAATTTTAATCATTTTGATTAAACTATATGAAATTTAATAAAAATTTATGACATTAATATTTTTGATATCAATATTAATTATCACCTTTTAATTTTGTATAAACTCTGTTCACACCAAATGCTTGGAACCTATTTTTACCACTCATGTAAAATTGAGAGAAAAATTCAACATAGTTTAAACGAAGTGCGTTAATAAATGCACCTAGACTCTGGAAGAGCAAGTTAATAATATGTCCGAAAATAAAGACAATAATTGCAACAACAATTCCTATAAATGGAATCATTTCACCACACATTACTGTTAATATATTTACAGTCATAGCAATTCCACCTGTAGAAAGACAAAGTGCTAATAAACGTGAAAATGAAATTATATCTCCCATAAATCCAAATATATCCATTATTCCATAAGCTCCTCCACCATATAGTAAAAGAACTAAACTTGCAGCAAGTAGTACTCCACCAGTCACTAATCCTAGCATTCCAACAGAAGGCATTATGAAACCTAATGCTAAAAATACAATTCCTGCTTCTAAAACAAACCAAACGATTTGAGCAGTTAAAGCTTCTTTTTTATTTCCATATCTATAATTATTGATTGCACCTATTATAAAACCAATATTCAAATATATAATACCAGTTAATATAGCCATCATCAATATATGATCAGGATGTCCAAATGCATCAAACCAACCAATTGTAGTTGGCAAAGCAGCTCCTGCTGTAAAAAAGCCAGGTAAAATCAGTGGGAAAATCCTACCATAAAAATCTCCAACAAAACCATTACTTATAAGTGCCAGAACAACCGTCCATATACCACAAGCAATTAAAATTAAACCAAAGCTCTTCATAGTTTCGCTTCTCTTACCTAAACCTCTAAAAAGAATATATCCAATAAGAGCATCGATTATTCCATAAAAACCATCAGTTAAACAAAAACCAAAGAAAAATGGGAAAGACAAAGCTACAAGAATAGTAGGATCAATCTCATTATATCTTAATGGGGCATACATACCTACAAGAAACTCGTATGGTTTAGCATAAGCAGGATTATCTTGAAGAACAGGAACTTCATCATCATCATCTATTGTAGGTTCTTCGACCTCAACAACAGAATGTCCCTCAGTAGATGAATCAATTAAAGCTAAAGTTTCATCTAATTTTTTTAAAGGAACCCATGCTTCAAGCATGGTTGTATTTTCAGTTTCACCAAATGTAGCAAAAATCTCATTTCTATCTTTTTCGATTTCTAACTGTTCTTTGATGACAAATATTTCATCATCCCATTTATCAGCTAATTCTTTCAATTCATTAGATAAATGAGATTTTTCATTTTCTATAGATTTAAGTCTTGAATCAGCTGAATTTATTAGCTCATTAGGATTTCCTTCTAATCCAGTAATTTCAAATTTTTCAAACTCAAATCTTCTTAATAAAGAATAAACATCATTTTTATAACTATTTAAAAATTTAATAATAAAGATAATTTGATTTTTATCGTTGTCATTTTCTTCTAATATTAAAATATCATCACTAATATTTTTAATGTCTTTTTTGAATTCTTGGACAGATTCAACATTTATCCTTCCTACAATATTAGAAGTGTACTTAGAATCCTCTAAAAGAGATAAATCCATGTCAAAATTTTTTAATTTTTCGGCTAAATCTTTTTTTGAATTAAGTTCACTAGTTTCTGTATCAAGAGCAGCAATTTTATCCTCTATAACACTTGTTTGAGACTCTACCTCACTTAGAATTGATTCTGCTTTAACAATTAAGCTATCAATATCAATTTCTTCAACTTCTACTTTATTAGGAATAACAGGGTTTATATAAGAACTAATCATATCCTTGATACCCAAATTTGGAGTTAATACATCACCAAATAACTCTGAAATTCCAGTAGCTTTCATTAAAAGCGAAGAAACCTTACTAGTGAGTGGAGTAGCCTTTGAAGGCTTTAATAGCTGCCCCCATTCAGGATTTTGTTGAATACGTTCTGATATATCATTGATTTGAACAATACCCTCTTCATGCAACTTTTTAACAGTTACTGGAGAGTATTTACTCAATGTTATAACTTTGAGTTTACGCATCCTTTCTGTTTGGAACATTATTCTCACACTACAATCTTTTTTCAATAAATATTATATAAATATTTAAATACTAACTAAATATTCAAATATTGAACTTATAGTATATTTTTGACAATAATTGAAGCAGCTTCGTCAATATTAGACCGAGATTCATTTTCAAAAACATTGACATTTTTTTCAGTCTTATCGATTATTAATCTTGCTTCTTTTCTTGCATTTTCTTCTATTTTAAAAATAATATCTTTAGCCTGATCTTTAGCTGATTCTTTAGCTTCTTTAATGATATTAGCAGATTCTAATTTCGCATTTTCAATCATTTCAATTGATTTTGCTTTAGAATCATTAACTAATTCATCAGCATTATTTTCGGCTTCCTTAATCGTTTTAATAGCTTCCGATATCGCTGTCATAATTTACCACCATGGTAAATAAAATTTTATTACACCTTATATATACCTTTTTCTACTTGGCTTTAATAGAAAATCCATTCCATTTAATAAAATCTTTATTATTTGTAATAACTTTTTTAACTTCTTCTAGTTCTTTAATCAAAATTCTTTTAAATATGATGAAAAAATATTATATCAAGAAAAAAATTAGAAATTAAAAATTCAAAATTAGATCTAAAAATTATAATCTTAAAATAGAATTAGAGATTAGGCCTAAAAATTGAAAAGTCTCAAAATTAAGATTGATATATCATCACATCAAGATCAAGTTAAATTATAACAAATATAATAAATAAGTATAATAAAAATTAAACTAAATTAAATTTAGAACTAAATTAAATTTAGATAATTATAATATAGATAATTATAATCTTGAAAATAAAGACGAAACTTTTATTAAATATAATAATAAAATAGTTAAAATACTAGATTATTATAATACTAGAATAACTTATATTAAATACTAAATTATATTTAAAATTCATAGAATAATTTATGTGATATCATGATGCCTGAAAATGTATTAAAGAAAAGTTTATTAACTCTATTAAGTGTTATTTTCATATTTATGTTAGGTTTGACAATTATATTTCAAGCTTATAATATAATTCAATTGGGAATGCTTCTAATCATACTAATAATAGTAATTATACTTGCAATTGCAAATAAACTAGACAAATAGTCTTTTATACTATTATAAAAATAGGTATTTTTAAAAATTATTTTTTAGAAATTACCTCAATCAACTTTATTTTTAATAAATTTAACAATTATTTATTCTTTTTTAAATTAACTTTTTTGGATAATTGCCCAATTAACACACTTACATGTATATGTATATATGTAAATTTACTGATTTTATAAAAAAATAAATTTTAGCAAAAAATACCTTTTAGTTAATCTTTCATTATTAATCATTATATTATATAAAAAAATTATCAATAATAGAATTATAATAATTCTAATCATTAAAAAAGCAATTAAAATTAAGTATTTTCCTTTTTAAACGATTATATCTAAAAAAAATAATAAAAATATTTTAATATGATATTTTACAAATAAAACTGATAAAAAATGTTAAAATATTAAAATAGATATTTTATTAAGTTAATTAAATAAAAATCAAAATCAAAGCTCTAAAATATAACTATAAACATAAAATAATAGTCAGAAAAGAAAATAATAAGAAAATAATAAGAAAAAACAAACTATTGAAAAAATTAATTTCTTATTTCATTAAATTTATAATAAGAATATATTATAGGAATTATTAAAACTAAAATTATAGAAAGAAGTAAACCAATAATACTATAAACAATATTGTTACTTAAAAATGTAGCTAATGCATAGACTAATAAAACAAAGCCCGCTATCATATAAGTATAAGAACCTAATTTATGAGTTTTTTTCCAAACAATATCATTTTTAATAGTCCAAGGAGTCCTAATACCTAAAAAATGATTAGGCTTTATATCTTCCATAAAATAACCAATGAAAATAAAGAAAACTGACAATAATATTAAAATTAAAGGAACAATATCAATAGGAAAATGAAATATATCCATAGATGCTAAATTCAAAGGATTGTTACTATCACTAAATCCTAAAGCTAAAAAGACTGGAATCCAACTTATAATAATAAAAAGAAAAGCTATTGCTGGAATCACCTTTTCCTCAATACTTCTGTTTATATCTGACTCTCCATAATATAAATACAAGATGTAAATAGCAATGAGGATAATTGGAATAATCCCAAACAGTGGGATGAACCATTTAGAGCCAAATGAATCTATAGATCCATACATATTAACATGAGTAGGAACAACATCAGGAAGTCCAAAGCTCACTAAAATTAAAGTTAAAAAATTCAATATAGCTAAAGGAAGAATAAATTTGATAGTTTTCATAATATCCTCTAAAAAAACTATCTTTTTCTTGTCTTAAAAAATCTTAACATAAATCTAGGTAGTTTTTCAGCATAAGCTAAAACAGAAACTACTATAAAGAATATACCAATTACTAGGAAATACAGGTTGAAAAGAGGTTCCAAAAAAGCAGCACCAACAGATGCAAAAATTATCCCTTCAACAAGTAAAATAGCTTTTTTCCATTCAGGTATAAAAATAATTATTGGATAAGCTATACCAATTAAGAACAATATTGTACTCGTAGCTAAAGTGTTATTGTTAAGAGTTGTTCCTCCAATATTAAAAAAAGGCAATAAACCCCAGGTTATCATAATAAATGCGAATACAATTGAAAATTGTTGAATTCTACTATACGACATAAATCTTCTCCATAAAATTATAACTATTAAAAAATATTACATTTAAGATTAATATAAATATTAAAAATACATCTAAAATACTATAAAATTACTATAATTATTATAACTAATATAATTATTATAATTATAAAAACATTACATTTAAGACTATTATAATTATACAACTACTATAAATTATACAAATATTAAATATTACTAAAAATAGTATTATTTATCATTAAATGCCCAATAACATCTTTTTGGAGATATTATTGTTTCATCTTTTTTTTAATTCTTTCATTATTTTATCTACTTCTTTCTTTTCAATACTTGAAATTTCAGATACTTTTGTTGCATTTAAAGGTTCATCTGAATCCTTAAAAGTTTGAATCACTTTTTCTTTATCATTCATAATATCCCTACAAATAAAGTCTTATGAATAGTCAATATCCTCAATATTATTAAATTTAACAGGCTTACCTTTTTCATCAACAGTTTCTGTTGTAATTAAAACTATTTTTGAATTCTTAAATAAATTAAAAACAAAATAACCAATATAAACCATACAAAGAATATATAAAACCAATGAATTATAGCTAACAACAAATAAAATAAGGAATAATAATAGTATATGTATATAAATAGTTCCAAAGTTTCTTTTTTTAGCTATAATATGTTCAGAATCAGATGACATGATCTTATATCCATTTTCAATGAATTTTTCAGCTATATCTTCCATATCATCGAAATTTTTTGCTTTCAATATTATAGGTTCTTTCATTATCTCACATAGTAGTTAAAAGTTTTTTAATTTCCATCTATTAAATTTAATCTTAAATTTAATCTAAAGTTTAATCTTAAGTTTAATTTTAAGTTTAATTTTAAGTATAATCTTATTTAGTTTAACTTTATTTTATTAATATTATTTAATCTTATTATGTTTGACTTTATTATATTTAATTCTATTATATTTAATGATTTAATATTATTAATAGTTTTATAATTTCCATTGGGTAAATCAATTATCTTGAAAATAGTATATTGAAAATATCCTATAAAAATATATCTAATAAAAAACTACATTCTAATAAAAAAACTATATAATATTTATAATACATTTATAATAATACATAAAAAAATGAAAAAAAAATGAAATTTAAAAATAAAAATAATAAAGTTAACAATAAAATTATTTATAAACAACCAATTCTTCAATAGACTTTCTTGATGTATTTCTACCATCATCATCTGGATATCCTAAAGGAGTAAATAAAACAGGTTCATATTCTTCATCAAGTTGTAAAAGATCTTGAGCAGCATACTTTTTAAAAGCGCCGATGAAACAAGTTCCAATTCCTAAATCAGTTGCTTGTAAAATAATATGATCCATTACAATGCCTGCATCAATATCACTAATATTTCTTCCATCCCATGGACGAGTCCAAGATTTAGCTGGAGCCATAGCTAAACACAAAACTATAGGTGCTTCAACAAACCATGGTTGAGGGTAAATCTTTTCCAAAGCTTCTTTATGCTTTTCAGTATCAATAACATAAATTTTAAAAGCTTGTGCATTAACTCCTGTTGGAGCAATTATTCCTGCATTTAAAATTTTATCAAGCTTTTCTTTTTCAATAGGGTCTTTTTTATATCCTCTTACACTGTATCTTTTTTCAATAAGTTCTGAAAATTCCATTTAAATCCCTTCAAAAAGTATATCAAAAATAGTATGAAATAATAAAAATTGTATTCTATAGCTATTAAATTGGTATAATAAGTAAATTATTAAATAAGAATTAATTAAAAAGAAGTAATTAAATTTAAGTTAAATATAATTTAAAATTTAATTATATTTTCTTAATACCTCTACCTCTTTTAGTTCCAGGCTTCCTATAATGAGATTTAGGTCTTGTTCTTTTATTAGTTCCTTTTACTTTTGCCATATTATGTCACCTCCATAATTATAAGATTTTTGTAAAGATAAATTCTATTTACCTTTATATAAGTTTTAGTTAAATTACTAACATTAATTTTTATATTTCCTATTTAATTTAAATATTTCTATTTTTCAAGAAAATAATATTAATAAACTGATGAATATGATGAAAAAATAATATAAAAATAATATCTAAATTATAATATCAAAAAATCTAAAATTATCTAAAAAGTATATCTAAAATATATAATAAATAATAATAAAATATAATTTTAAATATTTATTTTATCCAATAACCAGTTCGCTTATAAGCATAATAATCACACTGATATTCTGTCCATTTCCAGTTTAAAACATGACCCATTTCATGATAAACAACAAAAGGATCCATATAAGCAATAATAACACGAGTTGCTTTAATACCATTATTATAAGTAATTCCTAAAGTATAATTAGTTCCAGCAAACCCCTCATAAACATTTACATATTTACTTAACTCATTAATACTTCTTTCATAAGCATTTTTTGGATTAGAATAATATATCTGAATTGGTTTAGTATGTAAAACAGTTTGGTTCCATTTTACATAGTAAGGAATTGATTTAACATATATATTCTTCTTTAGATAATTACCAGCAGAATCAAAAGTATAAACCGATATATTTAAAGTTCCAAGCACTTTATAATTAATTTTAGTATTTAAAGTCCAATTTTTATAATTTTTAAGTTTCTTATTATCAATATAACCATTAAATTTAAAATAGTATTTATTTCCTTTGATTTTTGCGATAACTTTTTTAGAGCTACTATCAGCAATATTCACAATACAAAAAGGTCTGCCTGCAATGACCGATTTAGCACTAGACTTTACTGAAACTACTTTAGGAGGCTTATTATCAACAGTGAAATTAGTGTATTTTTTATATATATTGTTTTTAGAATCAAAAGCTCTAACAGAAACTTTATATTTTCCTGATTTAAATTTTTTTGTATTTAAATAATAATACCAAATACCATTATTATTTTTTTTGAATTTAAAAGTTTTTTTACCAGTAATATATCCTTGAACCTTTTTAATAGATGACACAGTATATACATTTATCCTAATTTTAGTTCCAGTTTTAAAAACAGATTTTGATTTTGTAATTTTTTCAATTTTATTCTTATCTTTATTTAAAGTTTTAAAATTAGTAGAAGTTGAATTAGAACTTGAACTATTAACATTTAAGCTAGAACTTGTATTATCAATTGTTTGGTTATTATCTTCATTATTATTTGTAGCATGGACAGCACTGAAAGAAACTAATATAAAAAATGATAGAATTAAAATTAAAAAAAATTTTTTATACAAAAAAACACCCTCCTTTTCTACAAGAAATATTAAACCTAAAAAATTTGTCCATAGCTAATATAAACCCAACTAATCAAACATTAGCCCTAAAAAATTTAAATTATAATTTATTATATATTATGTTATATTTAAACTACTTCAATGTCTTATATCTAATATTTTAATATGAATACTATTTTACTATGTATACTATTTTAATATGTAAACTTTTTAATATTTTATGCGTATATTATTTAATATATTATATCTATATTTTAATATATTAATTTTTACTCATTTCAAATTTAATAGTATTATACTAATAATTATTAAAAAATTTAATTATTAAAAAATCCATTATTTTTTAAATAACTGTAAATAATCACCATATCCCTCTTTTTTAAGATCTTTAAGAGGTATGAACTTTAAAGATGCTGAATTTATACAATACCTTTTTCCACCTTTTTCTATAGGTCCATCATCAAAAACATGCCCTAAATGGGATTTAGCTATTTTACTTTTAAGTTCAGTCCTAACCATTCCATGAGAAGTATCTTTACTTTCATCAATAACATCATCATCAATAGTTTTTGTAAATGAAGGCCAACCACAACCTGAATCAAACTTATCTAAAGATGTAAAAAGAGGTTCTCCACTAACAACATCAACATAAATTCCTTCCTCATTGAAATCGTTGTATTTACCAGTGCCTGGTGCTTCTGTTGCATTTTTCTGAGTAACTTCATATTCAAGAGAAGATAATCTTTTTAATCTCTCTTCTTTTTCTTCTGGAGTAAAATATTTATAATTACACTCATCAAAGTCATAATCATCAATAAGTTCCGAGCTAGTAGTTTCAATTTCTAGAATATCTTTAGGAATTAAATCTAAATTAATATGACAATATCCACTAGGATTCTTATCTAGATACTTTTGATGGTAATCTTCAGCTTCATAAAAAGACTCAAGAGGTTTTATTTCAGTAACAACTGATTTATTATGTCCCTCATGTTTTTTTTGTTCTTGAGAAAAAACATTTTTTATAATAGCTAAATCCTTTGAAGCTTCTCTAGAACCATCTGAAACATAGTAAATTCCAGTACGATATTGTTTACCAATATCAGCACCTTGTTGGTTTAATGTAGTTGGATCGATAATTTTAAAAAATTCTTCAATCAATCGATGAAGAGAAATTATATTTTTATTATAAACAATCTTAACTGTTTCAGCATGACCTGTATCTATCCTACATACTTCTTCATAGCTAGGATTTGGAATAAATCCATTAGCATAACCTACTTTAGTTTCAACAACACCTTTTAATTTTGAGAAGTATGCTTCAATTCCCCAAAAGCATCCCCCAGCTAGATAAATTGTTTTTAAATCATTATTTTCTAAATTAATATTTTTATGGGAATTTTCCTTATCTGTTTTCTGTTTTTTATTTTTAAAAATAAGATCTCCTCCAAAAAATTTTCAAAGTAGTTTTTAGATTTCCAAATTTTCTAATAAATTGTCTATTAATAATTATGTATTAATAAGCAAATAATATTTTTCATTAAAATTTAAATTACAATCTTCATCAAACTTATAAATAAAAATAAAATAAAAAATAAAATAAAAAATAAAATTAATAAAAAATTAATAATAACAACAATAAAAAAAAGTAATAATAATTATAGTAACAATAAGGATAATAATAACATTAATAATGAATAATAAAATTAATAAAAGTAATAAAAAATTGTAATAATAGTAATAACAAGAATAATAATAATAATAATAATAATAATAATAATAATAATAATAATAATAGAAATAATAATATTAATAATAAGAAATACTATTAAATAATTACTAAAATTGAAAAATATAAAAAATAAATGATTTTATAAAGATCTAAAAAGTATAATATTAATCGTCTAATGATTTGTTTAAATCCCCACAATAAGAAATATCATCAATATCACAAAACTTTCTAAATTCTTCTTCATCATTAACTTCTTCAGTTACATGAGCAATAATTCCTGGAATTCTACCAATCATAAATATTCCAAAACCTTCATTACTCGAGAATCCCATATCAGAAAGTAATGCTCCACTAGCTCCATCAACATTAATATTAATACCTTTTTCTTTGAAAAGCACTTCTTCGATAGCTAAAGCAAGTTCACTATGAGGGCCAATAAAGTTTTCTTTTTTAGCTAACTCCATTAACTTAGCTCCACGAGGATCTTTATTATGATATCTGTGTCCAAATCCGGGAATTTTCTTATTTTTTAATTTATATTCATTTATAATACCATTTGCAATTATATCAACATTTCTATTACATTTGCTATTGTTATTGTGACTATGGTTATCATCATAGTTATTAATATCATTATTATGATTATTGTTATTATTAAAATTATTATGATTATTAAAATCAGACTTTATTAATTCTTGAAATAACTCCATGGAATCTTCAATTGCTCCAGCATGATTTTTTCCAAAAGAAAGTAACCCTCCAGCTAAAGATACATTTAATGGAGATCCAGAAGAAGCTATTAGTCTTGAAGTTTGAGTACTGGGAGGAGTTACCCCATGATCACAAAAAGATATTAATATATGATTAAGTATTTTAGCTTCCTTAAAAGATGGTAATTCTCCCTTTAAAAGTAAATAGACCATTTCAGAAAAACTAATATTGTCTATTAACTCTTCTTGAGGATAACCTCTTGTAATAATTTTATTTGGTTGAATATTAGTAATAGAAGTTCTTATTCTATGATTATCAGTTTCATTATCAGTTTCATTAATAGTTTCATTAATAGTTTTAATATTAGTTTTAATATTATTAGTTTTAATGTTATTTTTATTGTTAATTTTTGATAATTTTTCTTCTATTTTCATTTAATCCACCTACAAATAACTTGAAGTAAATAACTAAATCTAAATAACCAAATAACTAAATATTGAATATTGAATATTAAATAAAGCTAGAAAATTAAATAACTAGATAATTAAATAATTAAATGTTAAATATTTAAATAGCTAACTGATAGAAATACTTACTGATCTAGGTTCAACAAAACAACAAGGACGAGTAGCTAATATTCTAACACCACTTGCTCTTTGAGGACCTATTTTTACAAATGATCCGAGAACAGTTGTCTTCCCACCTAGCCCCATTGGTCCAATATTAGTTTTATTAAGCTTATTCATTATATAATCTTCGATTTCTGATTGATAATTTAAATTGCCATAAATCATAGCTTTCATCACCAAAGAATTAGCTTCAAAATGTGTCCTACCGATGCCAATAGCAGGTATAGAAGGAGTACATCCTAAAAGTTTCAGAGTATTTTCAAATCTCTCCACAGCCACATTTAAAACTTCTTTATAATCTCTTTTATGGAAAACCCTATAAGTTTTAGCCCTTATTTCTGGACCTCCTCCCAACAATAAAAGATGAATCTTAATGTTATCAGACAAATCTTCATCATTAGAATTTTCTATTGAAAATGAAGGAGTTACAACCTTTTCACTTTGATCATAAAGACCTTTAGACTGACCAAGCCTCTCTATATCATTTCCTCTAACAGCCATTGGCCTACCAGGTAAATTTTTAAGACCTCTAGCTATTCCTATTTTAATTGACTCTAATAAATTTGAGGATAATGATGTATTTTTACCTAATTCTATAAAAACATGTGGAATTCCAGTATCATCACATAGAGGAAGTTTTTGCTTATTTGCAATTTTTGCATTTTTAAGCATAAGTTCCAATGCCCATCTTGCATTTTCATTGGTTTCCTGATTTAAACTTCTCTTAAAAGCACTTATTCTATCTTTAGGGTAAGAAGTACTTGCTTTTATCAATCCTTTTTCTATTTTTGATGATAAATTCATAGTATCATATAATATAGTATATTACAATATAAAAGTTTCTCATCTAGAAAAATCATCTAGAAAAAATTATACAAAAGATAATTATTCACTTATAAGTAATTATCAATTTAAAAAATAATTATCCACTAAAAGATAATCATTCATTTAGAAACAATAGCTTCTGGATAATATCTATCAATTACATTTTGAACTAAAACCACCTGTTTAATTCTTTTTTTAGCTTCAACAGATGTAGTTTCCCAATTATGATGTTTAGCTACTGAACCACCAGTTTTCAGATAAACAGGAGATGCTACCCTAATTATTTCAGGAACTTCATAATGACGTATAAAACCACCAGTAGACTTTGGATTTTCAGTATGAATATCAATAGGAATATCAATTGCATCCCTAATACTTCCAATCATAGAAATAGACAAATCTCGAACAGGATTAAAAGAATTTAAACCAATAGATTCAAATAACTTTGCAGAAGCAGAATTAGCAGCACCAGCATGTGCAGAAAGCTTAAATTTAGTGTCTTTAGCTATTTCTCCGTTTTCTCTCATTTTAGCTAACACATATAAAAGACCTTCATCATAAATTACTATTCCCCTAACTCCTAAATTTAATGCTCTTTTTACATCTTCAATTGCATAAACTAAGTTATCATAACCTCTGAGACGATATCCTATCCTTGAACCTTCTTTAGTTTGAGCTGTAGCACTAGTATCATATACAGCACGAGGTCCAACACTTAAAAAAAGATCTAACATATTAGATTTAGCTAATTTGACCATTTCTTCAATTTCTTCATCGGTTAAAAACATGATTCCTTTTGTCTGAGTCACTCTATGAATTTTAACATCTTTTTCTTCACAAGCAGAGATTAAAGAAATTAAAGTTGAAGGATTTTGAATACCTGGAACTTCAAATTTATACTGACTACCATCAGAAAATCTCTTTTTTGAAACATAATTAGAGCTAATTTCATTGATTCCAAGTTTTTTAAGAGAATATTTAGTTTTTTTCATTTTTACAACCCATAAAATATTCCATAATACCACATAATATTTTATAATGTTTTTAATGTTTTCTAAATTTTAAATATAAATAATTATTATTTAAATTTGATTATTAATTTGATTATAAGTTTAATTATTAATTTGATTATTAGTTTAATTATAAGTCTAATTATTAGTTTAATTATTAGTTTAATTATTAAAATATCTCCAAATTCTGAGAAGAATTAGTTTTTTGACATGTAGGACAATAATAGATAGTTCCTCCTAAGTAAGACTCTTTAACAATCTTATCTCCACAAGAAGGACAAGGAATTTTATATGTTTTAGAAGATAATATTACTTCATAACCCCCATAATCTCCAAATAATGTTTTTTCGGTGCTTCTTCCACCCTTTTTAGTCATTTCATACAATGTTCTTTTTACACCATTAAATAACCTTTTTTTATCCTCTTGAGATAATCTTTTAATCTTAGTCTTTGGATTTATCCTAGCATTAAATAGTATATCTTGTAAAGAACCATTTCCAAGACCAGGAATTCTTTGTTTTGTAGCTAAAAATGATTTAACAGATGAATTAGCTCTTACTTCAGATAACAATCCTTTAAAATAATCCATATCAAAATTTTCAGATAAAGGAGAAGGTTTTTCCATAGCAATATCAAAATAATCATTTTCATAATCATTTTCTAAGGCAACATGAAGCTGAGCATACATACGTGCTGAACATATAATTGCTGAAGAATCTTCAAATTTTATTAATAATTGGTGTTTTTCAGGAATTTCTTCTTCTCCATCAACATATTTAACAATTGTATCTTCACTTAAAACAATTATTACATCATCTTTTATAATTTCATTATTACCATCAAATTTAGAATCATCAATCGTAGATATTTTAATTTGGCCTCCATATGCAAAAATATTTCCAATAAATCTTCCTTTAAGAAGATTATTATATTCCTTAGGATCATTATAAAAAAACGCAAACTTATGATGATAATTATTTGTAATAACACTCAAAATCTTTTTTCCTTTAATTGTTTCATTTAACTGATTTGCAAGAGTATTGCTCTCTGGAATTTCAATCATAAAATAACCTCTTTTAACTTATTATACATTTAAAAATTAATTAATTTCATAAAATCAGCGATATTTAAAGATTCGATATTATCAATACTTTTTAACTTATTCAAATCAAAATTAGGATTAAGTGACTTGAATTTTTTCAAAATATCCTCTTTTGTAAAAGGATTTTCTGATTCACCTTTAGGAAGCATTGTATAATCTTCATAAACATTATTATTAGTTTCAATTATAATTTTAGAGGGTCTATAATTAGGAGTTAACTTATTAAATTCCTCAGATTCTTTGATATTTATTATTTTTATTATATCATTCAAATTATGATCTTTAGCAAAGTTTAAACAATTTAAATCACTAATATCAACTTTATCAAAGCAAGAAATAGCTACTGCATAAGGTAAACTTTGCTTAATCTCTTCTTTAGATTCTGGATTAAAATTATCATGTTCACTAGCTATTTTATAGGTTTCAATAGTTATTTTTTTAATATCTTTAACTTTAAAATCGAATTTATCCTTAATATTTAAAGTAGTGTCTATGGAAGAATGTAAATGTCTACAAAAAGGATATTTTTTCAAATAAACATCATTAATATAAAATTTCCCAAGATTTTCATCTAGATATTTATATAGATATTTATATAGATATTTATCTAAATGTTCATCTAGAGACTCATCTACATGTTCACCCAAATAATGATTTAGACAATCTTGAATATCACTTGAACTATTTGAATCTATATTTTTAAACATTTCAAGAGACATAGTTCTTAAAAAACCTTCTTCTCCATCAATAATAGATTCTGCCCCAGTAAAACCATTTTTTGCAAGAAACCCTGATAAAATCCCACTATAGACTGCATTTCCTATGTGGAGGTGCTTTCCCATTGTTCCTTTATGATCGGATTCAAGAAGACCAGAACTTTGAGTTCCACAAAGACCAAGAGTGTTTATTGTTTTTTCTAAATCTAAATCAAGTAATTTAGCTACAACTGCACCTGCAGCAAAAGTTCCTACAGTTCCACTAGTGTGAAATCCCTGATTTCTATGTTGTGGATTAGCTAACATCCCCAGAACAATAGCTACTTCATATCCACAGACAACTGCCTCTAAAAACTTCTTTCCATCGATATTGTTTGCCTCAGATATAGCTATTGCAGTTGGAAAAACAACAGAACTCGGATGTATTTGTGCAAATCTATGACCATCATCTAATTCAAGAGCATGCGCAGAAATACCATTTATAAAACCAGAAATAGAAATATTTGAATAACCATCTCCAATAATAGAGGATTTTTTATTATTAATGCTATTAGTATTATTATTGTAGTTAATATTATTAATATTAATACTATTATCAATATTAGTACTATTATCACTATAAGTAATATTGCCAATATTATCTGTATTATTACTATTATTAAGAGTAATGTTAAAACTAAAAATTTCTTCAATAGATTTTAAAGCTATTTGAACACTATTTTCAAGAAACCCTCTATTAGTTACTCCTAAAAAATCTAAAAAACAAATTTTAGCCTTTTCAATAGCTGTCTCAGGAATTCCATCATAATCTAAATTTATAATGAATTTAGATATTTCATCTACAATCATAAAATTCATACTCTAATTACAATTTAATTAAAATATAAGTTAAATATATACTTACAATTTTTTCTAATCATAATTTTTTTAAAAATTATAAATTATGTAATATTAATTATGTATAATCAATTATGATAATATTTATTGTTTCTAATAATAATTATTAATTCTAATATTATATTAATTCTAATAATATTTATTTAAATAAGAAAATATAAAATTTATTTATAAAAAATTATCTATAGAAAGTTATCTATAGGAAATTATATATAAAGAACTATTTAAAAAAATTATTTATTATAGAATTATTTACTATAGAATTATTTATTAGATTATCATTTATTAGATATTATTTATTGATGATTATTTATTAGAAAATTAAATTTTTATACTCAAAGAGGTTTTAAATTATGGTTATGGAATTATTAGCTCCTGCAGGATCTTATGATGTTTTTAAAATTGCAATAAATCTTGGTGCAGATGCAGTTTATTTAGCTGGACAAAATTTTGGAGCTAGAGCATATGCAGAAAATTTTACTACCGAAGAGATAGAAAAAAGTGTAGAATATGCTCATCTAAACAATGTTAAAGTTTTTATAACAGTTAACACCTTAGTAAATAACTTTGAGATAATTGATTTTTTAAAATACATATTTAAACTCTATAAAATAGGTGTTGATGCAGTTATTGTTCAAGATTTTGGGGTTTTGAAGCTAATAAGATCTATTTTTCCAGAAATGAAGATACATGCCTCTACACAAATGTCATTAAACAATTATTATAGCGTATTATGGGCAAAAGAAAATGGAATTTCTAGAGTTATATTTCCTCGAGAGCTTAGTATTGATGAAATATCCAAAATACATACAAAATTAAAAAAAAATAATAAAGACCTAGAATTAGAAGTTTTTTCACATGGAGCTCTTTGTTACTCAATTTCTGGAAAATGTTATATTTCATCATTAAACAATGGAAGAAGTGGTAATAGAGGGGCTTGCACACAACCTTGTAGAAGGGAATATATATTAAAATATAAAGGACACAGAGTTAGTGATGGTTATTTATTATCTACACATGATTTAAATCTCTCTGATGATTTAGATAATCTAGCTAAATCAGGAATTAATTCTATTAAATTGGAAGGAAGAATGAAATCAGAGGACTATGTTGGAACTATTGTAAATTCCTATAGAAATCTTCTAGATAAAAAAGAAGGTTCATTTAAAGATGATTTGAATTTTGTTTTCAATAGAAAGTTTACAAAAGGATATATAATGAACCAATCGCCAAGTGAAGTTATGGGGCGTGAAAGTTCAGGACATTTAGGATTATATATTGGAGACATAGTAGCTATAAATAGAGAATATCCAGAAATAATTGAAAAAGAAGAAATATCAAACAAAAATAGTAGAAATAATAGAAATATGAAAAATAGTAGGAAAAATAGAAATAATAAAAATAATAACAACACTAATAATCATAATAATAGCACTAATATTGATAATAGTATTAATAGTAATAATGCTAAATTTAATAGTAATAGTAAAGATATTAATAATAATATTAATAACAATATTCAAGAGAGAAAAAGTAGAACTGTTAAGGAAATAAAAGTATCTAAAGAAAATCCTATCAATATAGAAAAAGGAGATGGAATAGCTTTTAAATATGGTAAAAAAGTTAAAGGGATATATATTGATGATATAATAGATCAAAATGATGAATATATTGTTTTTAATACTACACGTAACATTAGAGTGGGAGATGAAGTTTATATAAGTTATTCTAGATCAATAAATAAAGAACTTAAAAAATATAAAAAAGAATTTATTCAATCAAAAATACCTATTTCACTAAATATATCTTTAGATAAAGAATTACATGCAAAAATAGAAACTAAATTTAATTTAAACAATGAAACTATCAAATTCAAATATAGCTCTTCATCAAAATTTGAAAAAGCTATTAATCATCCTATTACAAAAGAAGAAATAGAAAAACAATTATCTAAAACAGGGAATACACCATTTTTTATGAATAATATAACTATCAATGATTTTCCAGATAATCTTTTTATTCCAACTAGCAAATTAAACAAAATACGTCGTGAAATATTAGATAAGGCTAGTGAAAAATTGTTAAATTATTATAAAAAAGATAAAAGTCAGATAAAAGATGCTAAAAGTAGATTAAATCGTTTTATTAAAAATTATAAATCTAAAAGTATAAAAAATAATGAAAATAACAATTTAAAAAATAAAAATAATTCAAAATTTAATAATAAATTAGGATTATCTGTCTTTGTAGATACTCTTGAATTGGTTGAAATTGCTTCAAAATACGATGTGAAGAAAATCTATTTTGACCCTTCTTACTTATTTAATAATCCTGAAGAATATTTTGAAAATATAGAACAGATATTAACCAACGCATTAGCTAAAATAACAACACAAGAGTTAGTTTGGGTTTTACCATCATTTATATCTGATAATGAGATTGAAAACTGTATGAAAGTTTTAAATAGTTTAGAAAGTAAAAAAGTTCCAATATCTATAATGAGTGATGTTCCTGGAATTAATGAATTATTTAATTCTAATATCTATGGTAATCATACCTTGAATGTATGGAATAATTTTTGTTGTGAAGAATTAAGTGAATCAGGGCTTAACAGCTTAATCTTATCTCCAGAACTATCATATGATGAAATGAAAATTTTAGTTTCAAAATACATAAAAAAAGACATAGATCTTGAAATTATTGCACATGGAAACTTAGAAGTAATTGTTAGTAATGATGATTTTTCTAATTTAAAAGATAATAAAAGTCTTAACATGACAAAACAAGATTATGCTATATTAGAAGATAAAAAAAGAAAAAAATTTAAGTATAAAGTCATATCTGATTTTAATAATAAAAGTCACATCATAAATAAAGACTGTTTATGTTTAATTGATGAAATAAGTAAAATTGAAAAGATTGGTATTGATTCTATCATATTAGACTGTAGATTTTCAAATGATAATTATACATCTAATATTATCTCAATATATCAAGAAGGACTAAAAAACGCAAGTAAAAAAAATCTAAATTCTCTTAAAAATCAAGTATATTCATTATCACATTCTTATCTAAGTAAAGGAAACTTTTTAGACGGACGTTTACATGAAAAAAAATAAAAAATTAGTTTACTATTTGTGTTAAATAAATTTTGAAAAATTAAAAATAAAAATTTAATACTTATTTAAAATATGTTATATTTAATATAAATTAATTTAAGAATATTAAAGATTGTTTAAGAATATGATAAATAAAAAGATTGTTAATATAAATAATTATTAAAGTTTTTAAGTGAATTATATGACAGTTACAGAAATTATAGAAACTTTTAAGGAATTATCAAGCCCTGAAGATATTGAAGGAATGGCAAGATTTGGAATCACACCTGAACATACTTATGGTTTAAGAATGCCAGTTATTAAAAAGATAGCTAAAAATTATAAAAATGATCATGAGTTAGCTTTAAGTTTGTGGGATATTAATACCAGGGAAACTAGGATTTTAGCTTCTCTTGTAGATGATCCTAAACTAGTTACACAAAAACAGATGGATGATTGGGCAAATGATTTTGATTACTGGGAAATTTGTGATCAATGTTGTATCAATCTTTTTAGAAAAACACCATTCGCATATTCAAGAATATACCAATGGACCAATGAAGATAAAGAATTTGTTAAGCGTGCAGGATTTGCACTTATTGCTGTTTTAGCAGTTCATGATAAGAATCAAGATGATGAAATATTCATCGAACTTTTAAATATAATTGAAAGAGAATCAAAAGATAATAGGAATTTTGTTAGAAAAGCAGTGAATTGGGCTTTAAGACAAATTGGAAAAAGAAACATAAAATTAAATAAAATAGCTATAGCTAAAGCAGAAGAGATTGATAAGATAGATTCAAAATCTGCTCATTGGATAGCTAAAAATGCTCTTAAAGAATTAAAAGATGAAAAAACAATCCAAAGAATAAAGAAAAAAATGAAAAACTAAGAATATGAAAATTAAAAAGATATGCTTAAAATAAAAAAAATAAAGGGTTTGAAAATTAAAAACCCTTAAAAAATTAAAATATTATTTACTTTTTTTATAGCTTAAAAGACCCAAAGATGCTAATAATATCAAAATAACAGCAATTATTGGAATCCCTGTTTCTTTCATATTTGCACTTACATTTTGTTTATTATAGTTAGGTTCTGGAGTAGGCCCAGGAGTTGGTCCTGGAGTAGGTCCTGGAGTAGGTGTTGAGTTTTGTTTAACTAAAGCGTTAGCAACACTAGTTGAATTATTAAAATTATCTCCATAAACTAACATAGAGATACTGAAATCTCCTTTTTTAGTGAATTTACCATTAAAAGTCATCACTGCTTCTTCATCAGGATTTAAATCACCGATATACCAAATACCAGTATTAGGATCATAACTTCCTTTGGAAACAATAATACTGTCAGGGTTAAGTACAAATCCAGTTGGTATGTTAATTTTAACCGAAACATTTTTTGCAATGTTAGGACCATTATTTTTAACATTAACAGTAGTTTTCACGGTTTCATTAACCCAATATTCTTTTTTATCAAGTTTAATATCACCAGTAACATTAGTATCACCAACAATCAGTTGACCATTTAATATATTGATATCATAATGGACAAGAACTGTTCCATTAACTGTTGAAACATTCATTTCATTACCAGAATATTGACCAGTTACTGGAAATATACCTTCTGTCTCATTAAAATAGTAAGTAATGTTTACATAACCTTCTACAACTTCAACAATTCCTATAAGTACTCCATTAACATAGAAAGAAATATTTCCATAAGAAACAGGATTACCCATGTCATCAGTCAAAGTAGCAAAAATAACAACATTAGTACCAGTATCAACTTTAACAGTACTATTATTAAGGTAAGTTAGATTTAAAACCCCCATAGCACCATAATTAAGTATAGCATTACCCATAATACCTGCAATATTACCAGACATTAAGTTACCAGAAAGATTCATAGCCTTACCACTGAATATAGCCCCACCATATTCACTTGCATAATTATCGTTAAATGTAGAATTACGTATATTTGTATATCCTGAGTTAGGATGAGTATAAATTGCCCCACCATATTTTGTAGCATTGTTACTATTGAATAAAGAGTTAAATATGTTAAAATTTGCAATAGCAGAATTCATAACAGCTCCACCATAACTTGCATGGTTATCTGTGAAATTACTGTTTAAAATTGTGAAATTCGCTCCATTTTGAGCCATTATAGCTCCTCCAAAGAATCCCGAAGTATTATTTGTAAAATTAGAGTTATTTATCATTACAGTATCTGAAGTAGTATATATAGCACCACCACCCCAACCAGTAGAAAGAGCTATATTATTAATGAAATTTGAATCTGAAACATTTAAATTTCCAGTATAACTATAAATAGCTCCGCCACTACCAGTCGCAGTATTATTTATGAAAGTAGAACCTATAATACTAGAATTAGCATTATTACGAATAGCACCACCATCTCCACCAGTATTATTAATGAAAGTACAGTTTATTATAGTTAAATAGCCATTAGATCCTATTGCTCCACCATTAGCATTTTTTATGATTAGGTTGATTAAAGTTAAATTACCACCATTACTAAGAAACCATGTACCTTGACAGTCAATTATTGCTTTATTGTTTGGGTTTTGGCTTTGAATAGTTAAATTCTTGCCTGAAGGAACATTAACATTAGTATTGTTAACTCCAGTATAAGTACCATTATTTAAACTGATTGTATCATTACCAAGACTTCCTTTAATACCTTCACTCGTACTATTATCAATAATAACATCAGCAGCAGATAATCCACTACTAAAAATAATAGTAAACCCCAATATAATTGTTAGTACTATCGTAATTTTTAAAGCTAGATTATTATTTAATCCAAAAGATTAAATAAACGAAAAATTCATTAAAAATAGTAATATAAAAAATTTAAAAAATAGAATTATAAATAAATAATTCATAAAAAAAAGTTTTTAATAAAATTTTAATAAAATAGCTTTAGAATATTATCTCATTAATAATATTTCGATAATAATTATATAGTTTGGTTTAATAATAGTTTATAATAGTTTTAGTTTAATAATAGTTTATTATAATAGTTTATATAGTTTAATAATGCTAATATTTTTTTTAATTGATAAATGAATAGATTATTATAAACCCATCCTACATAGAGGTTTAGCTAAATGTCTCCGAGCAGATACAGGAGTTTCGTAGAATTTTCCTTCAACTAGGTTTCTCTTTTCTTCTTCAATTATTTTTTCACCATAAGGTAATTTATTATCACATTTTTTACATTTAAATCCTTTATTTTTCCCTGCTGAAGTCATTCTTTTACCACAAACACAGATAGGGTTTTTAAAAACTTTTTTATTTTTAAGTTCTATTATTCTAATTTTTTCTATATTAAAAGTTCCCCCACAACCTATTCCTCCGAATAATTGAACTTGATCTCCTGTTTCCAACTGTTTTATTATTTTTCTAAATTCTTTTGTTGGTTCATATCCCGCTACATCTATTTCACCAGAATCATCCCCAAGTTTAAAGAAAACATGCCCCCCTTCAATTACATGAGGGTTTTCTTTCACATATCCTGTGATAATATAACATCCATATTTTTCCATATCTGAGATTTTAGATATTTTTTGAAGATGCATATCTGTGTGTTGGTTTGTTTTAAAAATACAATAGCTTTCAATCGGTTCTTCTATTTTCACTATACTTTTAGCTAATTTTAATCCTTCTAAAGATTCCCCTCTTATTCCATATAGGATAGGACATGGAGTTCTAGGTTCAATAGCTATATAATCATTTTTTAAATCTACATTTTCAAAAGTATCGGTAACTTCCTTATCCATTAGATAAACCGAGTCTTTATTTATCTGCCTTTTTTTACCATAATTTTCTTTTTTTCTATAAGCTAAAAGTTCATAAGTATAATCTTTAAGTGGACAAGATATAGCTGCAAGAGATCCTATGATTCCTCTTCCTTTTTTAAATTTATGAAATTCTGCACTTATCTTATTTAGAAAAGTTTCTGCTTCTTTAATTGAGATTATCGAATAAATAGCTTTCATTGCATAATTTTCCATTTCTTTTGTGATTTCACCTTGAAAAAACACTACTCCAGGGTTTGTATTGTCACATGATGTTTCAGATAGCATTTCTACATTTTCAAGAACTATTTTTTTTATTAGATATATTTTTTCTTTATTAAATCCATCAATATTTATTTTAAAAGAGATTCCCCCATTTCCACGAGTTTTAAACCTTGAAAATGGATTTAAACGTATTAATCTAGGAGATCCTTCAATGAATATTTTCTCCTCTTTCAGTTTATTAATGATATGGCAAGCTAAATAAGTTGTACACATACCATCTGGAGAATCTGTATCATCAATACCAATGTGTAAAAAAATAAATATCACCTAAAATAAGTTTTCCCAATATATTCTTTATCCTAATATAAACTTTACAATAATATAATTATATTTATTCTTATAATTCTTACTATATCTTATAATTCTTACCATAATATAGTTTTCTTACCATAAGATAATTTTTTTAAAAATAAAAGTTTAATAAATATTAGACTATTTACTTAAATATCCTTCTATTAAATTTCTACTTTCATTTAATGCTTCAAGCGGAATTCCTTTAGGCATAGAACCTAGTTCTCCTTGAACATCTTTTAAAATTCCTTCACCTGCACCTAAAAACATCCCCTCACTAGCTATTCCAGAAAAGGTTTCTGGAGGAAGTATTGCTATAGCTACATTATTTCCTTCTTTAACTGTTAAATCATTTGTAACTACTTTAATAGCTCTTTTTCCAAGATTTACATTACAAATCATAAGCCCATCATTTTGAGGATGATGACTAACACTCATTAACTCCCCTACTTTAATATCTATTGCTACAATAGGATCATTTATTTCTCCAAATAATATCCTATTTTTTAATCCTAATATAGTATCAATGAAAAATCTTGCTTTAGCTATTGCTTCTTCAGCTTTTTCTTTTTCTTCCTTTGGAGTTTGATCCATAAACTGATGAGCCCAGTCTTCTCCACCTAAGTATTTTAAAACTAAATTAGCTTTTTTTTCTAGATTAGCTATTTCTGGAGTATTTGCTAAATCTTTAGGATCTAAATATGAATAGTTTAAGACTTGAAAATCACTTTCCATACTTTCAGCACTTTCTATAGCCATTTTCTTATTCCATCTTCCTCTGAAGCTACCACTTCTAGCAGTTCCAACAAACATATTAATGGTTTTTTGTCCAAGTAAAAGCCTATAATCTTTCGTAGTATCCCACATAAACATCATCTTGTCTTTATTATTATATTATATAGAATTAATAAAAATTAACTAGATTAACTTAAAATTAATACAAATTGGTATTATTAATTTTTTAATTCAATCTTTAAATAATCAAATATACTTTGTTAAAATGTATTATTAAACATTACTTTTAAGAAGATATCATTAATATATCTTCAAACTATAACATACAATAATTTTAAAAAAATCTAGAAAAAATGAATAATATTTAGGAATTAGCTAATAAAAAATAACAACAAAAACATTAATTAAAAGAAGAAAAGTAAAGAAAAAAATAAAATAAGATAAAGAATAAAATAAAATAGTCATTTATAAATTTATACTTAATATATACTCATTAAGTACAGTATATATTTAATATACTCAATAAGTACAGTATTTATACTATAAGAAATTATTAAATAATTATTCTTGTTTAGTAAACTCTTCTTTTCCAACGAAACAGATAGGGCATACCCAATCATCAGGTAAATCTTCAAATGCAGTTCCTGGTTCTATTCCATTATCTGGATCACCTTCAGCAGGGTCATAAACATACCCACAAACTTCACATAAATAGCTAGCTTTCTTTTCTTCACTCATTTTTTAAACTCCCAAATTTATTAAACTTTATATTTTCGTTTATTAATTTCAATATTTATATAATCTAATAAAATTTACAGCCAGTATCTATAAAATGTTATTAATAGATAATATTAATAAATTAGTAATAAACTGGTATTTATATGTTCATTATAGTATGAATATTAAATATAAATTTAAAAAACAAATAATTATCTTTAACTTTTTCTATCTGCTTCTTTTTTCTCATATTCAGCTTTAGCTTTAGTTTTTTTAGCTTCATATTCAGTTTTATTTTTTACTTCTTCAGCTTTGTCTTGAACATCATCTTTCACTTTTTTAGCTTTCTTTTTAACATCTTCTAACATGCTATTATACCTCCAATTAGTATTATATATATTATGTATAAAAAAATATATAAATATTATTAAAATATTAAAAAATAGCACAAAAGTATTATACAAACTTAAAAAATTAATGTAATTATTAAAGCTAATTAAAAGAATCAATCTGATTATGAGCTAATTAATCTGATTATTAAGGCCAATAATCTAATTACTAATGTTATATATTTATTAGCTAAAAATTAATATATACGATTGTTATTATAACAATAAAATAATTATAAGTAATAAATTAATACTATAAAAAACTAAATACTATAAAAAACTATTTATAATAAAATATACATATATTATAATAAGGTGATGAGGTTCACCTATTTAAACTGCCAGAATACTATTTTTTTCTGGATGATGACCTCTACTAATAAAAAACAGAATAATAAAGGCAGTATTATCTGTTAAATTAGGAGGCATGATCTAAAATCTTTAAATATATAAAAAATCACTTTTATACTTTTCACTATTTTAATAATTAATTTTATTGTAATATGATTAATGCATGAAAAAAAAGATGAACTTTACCTCAACCTCAAAATGAAATTTAGTTCAATTTCATGAAACATTAATTCCATCAATGAAAATTAATTCTCTTAAAATTATTCATTTAATTTTTAATATTCTTAATATTTTTAAATTTTAATATTTCTAATTTTTAATGCTATAATATTATGATAAAGATATTCTAATATTATAATAAAATTATAAGAATTATATAAAAATTTAAAACTTTCTTTAATTCTTATATTAAAAACTCTATTTTTAATTTGAAACATTTACTTAAATTATATTTTTAGAAGATTGATATTTTTTAGAAGATATTAAATAAGCCCTTCAAATATAATAATTATATAAATAATTTAAAGGGTGAGAATATTGAAAGAATACTTAAAATATCAAAGAAAAGCAAGCAGGATAGAACTTTTCATAAGGATAATATATTTAATACCCATATTATTAATAATACATGTATATACTATCTTAGCAGGAATATGCCACTTAATACAATGGTTTATAGTATTAATATTTGGATTTAGAAACAAATATCTAAGTAAATTTGTTCAAGGATATGTGAAGTATATAATCAGCCTATTAGCTTATGCACATAACTTATCAGATGAACGACCAAAAATACTACCAGAACCATATAGAATATTTTTTGAAAAAGAAGAATAGATAATCCATTATTTTTAAGTAATATTCTCTTTACAAATATTTATTATTTTTGAATAGTTATTCTTAGTTGAATAACTATTATTAATATTACTATTAATATTATTACTTAAATTGCTATTATTATTTGAATAAAAATATTTAGTAAAACTTAATATAATAAAATTATAAATATTTTAATCAATTTAGAGGTTAATAAATGGAAAAAGAAAAGATAATTCAACTAGTTGGACTTAGTATAGTACTTTTAATTGCAATATTAATTCTGTATTTCTTCCTACCAGTAGGCATGATTAGATTCATATTAGGACTAATTATAGCAGGAATTATTGGTTTAGTAATGCAGAAAAAGATTTTTGATGATAAAAAAACTTAGAATTCTTGTTTTTATTTTTTTTATCTTATTTTATTTTTCATATTATTTTATAATCAGTAAACTCACCATATCTATTATAAGCTAAAATATCATCAATATTGTATGGTTGACAGATTATCATGTGAAATAACCCTGTTTTAGCAAAGGTGAATAAATCTGTATCTGATGGTAATGCACTAGGTCCTGGGTGACTGTGAACTGAACCCCATTGAGTTGTCATAACTGGAAGCATTCCAGTATTTACAATAGCTCCTTCACCAGATGTTTGTGTTGGTAAAAATACTAACCCTGTAATGTGAAGAATCTCATTTTTAACCTCACCATCAAAAATAGCCATAAATTCATCAGGATCAGAACTCCTTGCATACCATATTATAGAGTCTATTACTTCACTATCTATGTGAACCTCATTGAATTTATATTTATTATTCCCAAAAATCTTTGAAAACAAGTTTCCTAATCCCATATTCGCACCGATTGAATTTTTATATATTATTTGTATCTTATATAATATCAATATTCTTAAAGAATTCTTTATTAAAAATTGTAATATTTTTATCTATAATTAAATTATTTCTATAAGATGTTTCTTCTCTATTTTTTATTGGATTTAATCCCAAAATCTTTTCTTTTTGTTTATAAACAGCTATTCCTCTTTTTTGATGAATAGGAACATTATTTAAATTGATACCCTTTTCAAATAATAGCTGATGAATATCAGAAGATTTAAGATTTTTCAATTTTTGAGTAGCTACTTTAGGTGAATAATCTTTCCTTAATACCCAATAACCATAACTATTTACACAATTCCTCCAAGATTCATCCTGCCTCCATTTAAAATATTTAACGATATCATCTTTATCAGCTATTGGAATAATCCTTGAATCAAATGAAATTACAATAGAATCAGTTGGTTTAAAATATTTATTTAAATTAACTGTCAAAGAACTAGAAGCCAAACTCGGAAAAACAGAGTTTAATTTTTCAATTCTTCCAGAAAAAGGTATTTCAGATAGTAATATGTTTATTTCATCAGAAAAATTGTATATAAATAATGGAGAAAACTCTTTAAAAATATCCTGAGATGTATTAACCATCGATTTAATGAAATTTTCATCATATGGTTTTTTAAAATCTAAATTCTTAGATAAACTATGAAAATTTCTTCCATCTAATCTTAAAATTAATTTAGATCCTTTAGGAACTTTCAAATTATTATAAATTTCATATTCTTTCATATAATTCACGTAATTCCATAATCTTTTCATAATTTAAATAAAGTGTAGTTTATCTAGAGTATTTAGTAGTTTATTAACATCTATTTTACTAATATTTAGTTTAATATTGTTTATTTCATTAGTATTTAGTTTTAGTAATATCTATTTTATATAGTAAAATTTATACTTATATTCCTACACTATGTTCCCATTATAAAATTCTCATTTAAACTTTTTAATAGTTTAATTGCTGAGTAAGCAGCTAACATACTAGTTTTAGGGTTAACTTCACAGGGTAAGTTCTCAGTTCTAGTTTTAAATTGACCAAAATCTCCTTCAACAATCACTTCATGGACATTTTTATCTACTTTAGGGTCAACAATAATCTTAACATCAACATCTAAATTACAAGCAATACTAAGAGCAGCTGCTACATTAATATTTACAGGAAACATTTTAACAGCTTCTGATGCTTTTCCTTCATAAAGAATTTCTTCTTCATCAACAAGTTTTCCAAGAGATCTAGGTGGTTTTCTTGTAGTTAAAGTAGCCCTATTGATTTTTCCAATTGAAGCAGCTTTAATACCATCTAATCCAACGATAGCTCCTGATGGAGCAAATATTTTAGCATCATTATTAGTAGCAGCTTCAATCATCCGATCTCTGAATTTATTATCCATTAAAGCACCAATACTCATAATAATAATATTTTTACCTTTTTTTAAAACCTTAAGTCCGAATTTTTCAACAGAAATAGGAGAGGCAGCTTCTAAAACCAAATCAACATTATCAATCATATCATCAATATCTAAAACAGCTATTCCATCAGATATAGTAGCTAAATTTTCAGCTTTTTCCATATCATGATCATAAAAATATTTAATATCAATTCCACTATCTTTAGATAAGAAATTATTTACAATGATGCTAGCTATTGCCCCACAACCTAATATTCCAACTATCATAAAACCACATTATTAGAACTAAAAATATTTAATAAAACTCATTTTAAACAATATTTAACAAACAAAACCCATTTAAATGAAGAATTAAATAAGAATTAATAAATTAAACAAAAAATTAATTAAACTTAAAAAAATTAATTAAAGCTTAAAAGACTTAATTAAAATTTTAAAACTTAATAAAAAATATCTATTAACATATTATAATTTTATATTAAGAAATATTTATAATTTTATACTAAGAATTATTTATAAGTCTATTAAAATCAATAGTTATTAAAAATAATTTCATATAAACATAATATTTATTAAATTATCTAAAATAATATTAATAATTTTCATAAAAATATTATTTAATTAAATAAAAAATTCTCTGACAATATAAGTTATAAAAGAAAACTAAAAGTGATTAATTATTGAAAAAATGACTATTAATAAAAAATCATGTGTTAATAAAGAAATTATTATATTAATAGAAAGAAAAATTATAGTAATAAAAAATGTGTTTAATATTTGTTGTTTAAATATAGAAATAATGAAAAAATAATGAAATTATGATTATTATATTATATATTAAATAATCTTAATTAAATAAATATAAAATGATTATTAAATTAATAGATAATACATTCTAACAATGCTAATGAAATTAATAATTCAAATAATAATTTAAGAAATTAAACTGTTAAAAATTTTATTGCATTTGATTTTGAGGCTCTCTATCTGGAACTTGACCTTGTGGTTGAGTTTGAGCTGTTTGAGATTGTTTTTGAATATCTTGAGGATCTATTAACATAATATCTCCAATAGCTCTGACCTTATCAAAGTCTACGTTAAGAACTCCTTCTTGAAAAGCTCTCATCTCATTTTCTTCTGGAACAAATTGTAATCCATTTCTAAAAATATCCCTAATTCCAACATTTTTGTTTTCAGGTTCTAAAGCCTTTACTTGAAGTTTAGAAATTGTTCCCATCCTGATATTGAGAACTACATCTACAACACGTCCAACATACTGACCTGTAATAGTATATATATCTAAATCATAAAGATTTGAAACTTCTACCATTTTTTCACCATAACCCTATTAATTCAAATATAATTATTATTAAATGTTATTTGTAATACTATATATCTTATATATCAAAAATAATTATATTTCAAAAATAATTAATTATAAAAATATATAATTTTTATTAAATTATTTTTTTATTAAATTACTTTTATTCTTTTTATTTGACAATTATAACAATTTTATAAATTGTTGAATGCATTATTTTATTGTCATTTATTTACTAATAACATATAATTAAGAATATATATTATCTTATTTTTGATAATATAAATAGTTTTGGTAATAATAAGGAAATCTCTTAAAAATAATGAAATATTTCAAATATAAATAATTAAAAAAGATTTAAAAATAATGATTTAAATATGAATAATTTTTTCTAATATTTAGAAAAATAGAATAAGAATAATAAAGTAGCTATCTAAAAATGAAATAAAAATAATGGAAATGAAATAAAAAATAAGAATACAAAAATATTCTTAATTAGAGCTCTAAGCCAACAGCATCAAAAACATTTTCAAGATTTCTTACTTCTTCCATAACATCATCAGGGATTTTTTGATCAACTGTCAAAATCATTATAGCATTTCCACCAGCTATATCCCTACCAACCTGCATAGTACCAATATTTATATTTTTTTCACCTAATTTTGTTCCAATAGTACCGATAGCTCCAGGAATATCATTATATTTAGATATAAACATGTGTCCCTCTGGTTTTACATCAACCCAATAATCATTAATCTTTATAATTGCAGGATCATATAAATCAGTTCCTTCTACTGAAAACTCATCATTATCAGTAATTGCCTTAACTCTAACAGATGAATCGTATCCTTTAGAATCACAAGTTTTTCCTTCAGTTATACTTATTCCCCTTTCTTGTGCAATTGTTGGAGCGTTGATCATATTAACTGGGTCGATTAAAACATGATTTAGAACACCCTGAAGAACAGTTCTAGTTAGTATATCATGATGAGGAGTTTCACTAAGTTCTCCGCAATAAACAACTTCGATTTCCTTTATCTGACCATTAATAGATTGAGAAGCAAAACTACCTAATTTTTTACATAAATTAACATAAGGTTTTATCCCTTCATAAGTCTTTGAATCAACTACCGGCATATTTAAAACATTCTTTGGAGCTCCACCTTTTAAAACTTCAATCACTTCATTAGCTACAATGATAGCTGCATCTCTTTGAGCTTCCCTAGTTGAAGCAGCAATATGAGGAGTAGCTACAAGATTATCTAAGCTTAAAAGTTTGCTTCCTTTTGGAGGTTCTTCTTCATAAACATCAAGAGCAGCACCACCAATTTTATCATTACTTAAAGCATCATACAATGCATCTTCATCAATAATACCTCCTCTTGCACAATTGACAATAAAGGCATCATCTTTCATTATTTCTAATTCTTTTTTAGATATTAAGTGTTTTGTTTCAGGAGTTAATGGAACATGAATGGTTATAAAATCTGAAACTTTTAATACTGTTTCAAGATCAGCGAGCTCAACACCCATTTGTTTAGCTACTTCTTTAGGCAAATATGGGTCATATACAATTACATCCATTTCAAAAGCTTTACATCGACTTACAACTTGAGAACCAATTCTTCCCATTCCTACAACACCAAGAGTTTTATTTCTTAGCTCAACACCCATAAATCTGCTTTTTTCCCATTTATCTTCCTTAACAGATTTATCAGCAATAGCTATTTTTCTTGCAGCTGTAAGCATCATACCCATAGTATGCTCAGCAACAGTAATTGAAGTTGATTCTGGTGCATTTACTACCATTATTCCTTTTTCAGTAGCTGCTTCTACATCCACATTATCGACACCCACACCAGCTCTAGCTATTATTTTAAGCTTGTCTGCTTTTTCAATTACTTCACGAGTTACTTTAGTTCTACTTCTTACAATTATTGCTTCGTATTCAGATATAGTATTAAGCAATTCCTCTGGAGTTATATCAGTGTCAACCACAACTTCCGCTACTTCTTTTAAATTATCAATACCTTTTTGATTTATTGAATCTGCAACTATTACCTTCATTAAATTCACCTATATAATATTTTAGCTAAAAATTGGATGTAATAACAATAAACTATTATTATATATAATCAATTAATTAATATATTATTAATATTCTAAATTTAATATTCTAAGCTTATATTATAAACTTAATAGTATTATAAACTTATATACTAAACTTAATATTACAAATATAAAATTTTAAGTTTAATACTTTAAGTTGATGTTTTAAATTTAATATTTTAAGTTTAATATCTTAAATATTAATATTTTAATTTATAATAATTTAAATTATAATAATATAAGAATATAAAAATTCATAATAAATATAACATTTATAATAGATATAAAATATTAATTTTATCTAATATTCTTACTATGTTCAAAGTATTATAAAAATCTAATTACAAAACTATCAAAATTTTAGTATTATTAAAATTGCAAAATTATTAGTATTATTAATAGTATTATAAGTATTAGTAATATTAATAGTATTAATATTGTTAGCATTATTAATATTATCAATAGTATTAGTGATAGTATTAACGTTATCATTAATATTATTATATGTTATAGTAGCTCTTTTCTGGTTAATACCAGAACACAGGATTGAAAAAATCTTAGATTAATCAATAAACTGATATAACCCATTATTGTAATTAAATTAATTATAAAAATATAAAAAATATAAATCTAAAAAATAGAAAAAAATAAAAGGAGAAAAAAATTATAAGTCTCCTTAAATAAAATAAAGAAAGATATGTATAAAAAAATATAAATTAAATTAAAAAAGTGATGATAAGATGGTATTAGTTGAAGAATTTGTTATCTCAAGTGCAAATGATGTTCCAGGATATAAAATTACTGAAACAAAAGGTTTTGCATATGGATTAACAGTAAGAAGTAGAGGATTAGGTGGACAGCTTGGGGGAGAGCTTAGATCTATTTTAGGTGGAGAAATAAAAGAATATCAACAAATGATGGAAGAATCAAGAGATAAAGCACTGAATAAATTAATAGAACATGCTAAAAGTATGGGAGCTAATGGGTTAATAGCTGTTCGTTATGATTCAGATGCAGTAGCTACAAATATGCAGGAAATATTAGCTTATGGAACTGCAGTTGTATTAGAAAAAGAATAAAGAAAAATAATATAAACATAATAAAAGTAATATAATGAAAATATAAAAATAATTTGAAAGAATGGCATACTAAGTTCCATGAACCTCCTTTAGCTACATAATTTAATCAGGAGGTTAGCAATGCAAATAATCAATATAATAAAAACATCAAATAAAAATGCTTTCAAATTATCTGACATACTAAAGAAAATCCTAAAGGATTTTCTTAATTACGAAAATCTTCGATTTTCGATAATTACCCCCTCCATTTATGTTTATACAAAGAGAAGCCATTGAGTGTAAGGCTTCTCTAAAAAAATTCAACAGCTTAGGAGCTTAGTAATACCATAATATAAATATGTAATAAAAAATATATAAATATTACTATAATAAAGATTAGTAATAAAAATAGAAAAATATATAAATTATAAAAATAAACATGAGTGTAAGGCTTTGAGATTCATCCTTCAAAAATGAATCTCACTCTAATTTTTTTTAAAAAATATAAACATAACAAATTAACAACTAATTTTCTAATATTCAATTTACAGAAATTTTCTATTTTTATAAGTTTAAAAAAGAATTTTATATTATTTTAAAAATAATAAAAATAGGATTAAATAATAAATATAGCTAAAAAATATAGTAATATTAAAGGTGATTATAATTTTCAATCAAAATCTAATATTTAAAGACAAAGAGATTCCAAGAATAATCTTAGGAACAGCCCCATTTACTGCAGAAAGCTATTTTGGACATAGATCCCGATTATATCACCTTGATTTAGAGATAAACTCTGGTAATATAGCTAAAATAATAAAAAAAGCTAATGAAAATGGGGTAAATGCTATAAATTTAGTAAATAATGATAATTTAATAGAAAGCTATGAAAAAGTAGTAAAAGACAATGAAATAGCTGTTATTGGAACTGTTGGAAAAACAATTATCGATTATGTTAACCCAGATTATGAAAAAGCAAAAAATGTTGATTGGAAAAAAGATATAAAGCTTTTAGCTAAATATAATACTCCAATAATGCTTGTTGATGAATTTATTACCGATAGCTATGATTTTGAGTTAATTGAAGAAATATTAAAAGAAATTAAAAAGCAAGGAGCGTTTGCAGGACTTATAACAGCTTATCCGTATAAAACAACAGAAAAATTACTTGATTCACCTATCTTAGATTTATTTGATTTTTATATGATTCCTGTAAATAAACTAGGATATATGATGGATACTAAAGTCTTTTTAGAAAAAGAAAGAGAAGATTTAGCTAATCTCATTAAAAAAATCGATAAAAAAATAATCATAAATAAAATATTAGCTTGTGGAATTCAGCAACCAGAAGAGGCTTTTAATTTTTTAAAAAAATTAGATTATGCAGATATGGTTACAATTGGAGTAGCTAGTGAGAACGAAGCTGAAACTGATTTCAAACTTTTAAAAAATATCTAAAGCATTAGTGTAAAGCAAATAATATATAAACAAATTCTTAATTATTAAAAGTATTAAGCTCTACTTTTTAAATACATTATATGCTTTTAAGTCTATTACTATTTACTTTTATATCAAATCATTAAAACTAAAAAAATATCACAAAATATCAAAACCAATAATAAAAACCAATAATAACACTAATAACTAAAAAATAGCTATTATAACTAAAATCAGAATAAAAATAGTTTTAAAGATATTTACAATTAGCTAGAAAAACAGGATAGAGGTTTTATATGAATAAATGATAAATATTCATTAAAACCTCCGGATCTTTAATAATGTAGTAATATATTATTTTTTATAATTTATATATTTTTCTATTTTTATTACAATAATAATATATAATATTACAGTAATACTTTTATAATATGAAGAACATAACAATATCTTGCAGTATCACCAACTTAAAAAAACATTGATTATATCTTAAGGAGAAGGATCTTTAATAATGTAAAATCAATAGGCCTTCTCACTAAGCTTTGAGGAGGTGATACTCATGAAATCAAAGATATTGATATTTGTTTATAATTTAAAATTCATTTTTAAATTTAGAAAATTTTTTATTTTCTATATATTAAATAAATATTTTCTTGAATTTCTAATTTGTATCATAATCTTCTTAAATCGATAATTTAATATTTAATTAATATTAATTTAACATTTTTATATAAGAAGACAAAGTTGGTGTTCTGCACCATCTAAAACTATTTCGATTATAAATCTGAAAAATATGTTATAATATCAATATTTTAATTAATTTTAATTAATAATGAAAATAATAGTAATTATAAAGTTAAAACTAATTATCTCTTCTTTCTTTAACTAAATTCAAAAATTCTTTAGAATCCTCTGCTTCTTTTAATTCCCATGACCTAATAACAGGAATACCTTCTAAAGAATCCTTAATTTTCTTATTGTTAACAATGAAAAAAGAGTCAGAATCAGTTATCAGAGATAAATCTTTTAAACTAATAGCCATCTTATGAAGAGTTTTTTCAGGACGATTGCTATCTAAACTAGCTATAAGTGGATTTTCTTCTGTTGAATAATCATTAAGTCCTTTTTCAATAGCTAATGCATCAAAAGGTGTGCTTTTAGTTTCAAGAACTCCAAAACCTAAATTAGCTAAATCTTTTGTTTTTTCATTATTTATTGAATTATCAGAATTTATCTTATTAAAATCTGTCTTATCAGATTTAATATTAAATAAATCAATGTCAACAGTAATTTTCATATTTAAAATATCTTCAAGAATCATAGCTGTTTCAGGATTAGCTCTAACCATATCATTCTCATATTTATAAATAGTTTCCCTTGAAACATGAGCAAGATCAGCTAAATCCTTTAGTGAAAGAGAATATTCCTCACGGTACTCTCTTAAAATGTTTCCATTGATATTAACATAATATCCTCCCCTATCAGCTAAAAACTCAGGATATTCATCATATAAAATTATATTTTTAAGAGTATCAATACCAATAACTGGAAGACCATGTCTTTCATAAACAACATCTTCCTCAAGTTTATGTGTTTTAGATTTAACCCCCACAACAAGAGGAGATGCGAGGAAAGTACTAGCTACTTTTCTTATTTCTTGAACATGCGCCTCATTAACACTATCAATATTAACTAGTACTTTTAAAAGGATTAAAAGTAATTTTTTTCGAGCAGCCATATCAAAACAACTTTGATAATAGACCTGTGAAGTTTCAAATCCTCCTCCACTCAATAATTGACTTATTTTTTGAATAACTTGATTCCTATTCATAGTTTCCATAGGAACACCCATATATCATTTTAAAACAAAACAAAAATGTTTAAAATTTATAAAACTATTTTTAAATTTAAAGAGATAATTAATTAATAATAAATTATTCAATATTATTATTGGTATTATTATTAGTATTATTAATTAATATATTATTAATAAAAATATTATTAATTAAAATATATATTAGTTTAAAAATATTATTAATCTCATTAATTTAAAAATATATTGATTTTTTAGTATTATAAATATTGCTTTTTGAATTAGTAAAAACAAAATCCTATATAAAAACTTATATATTAACCAATGAAAATTTATTTATTATACAATAAAATCATTAAAAAAATAAAAAAATATGGCAGTGATAAAATGGAGTATGAGATTAAAGGTGGAGCTTTCCCAATGGTAATTTGTAAATTAGAAAAAGGAGAAACTATGAAAAATGAAGGAGGATCCATGGCACTAATGACATCAAAAATTAAGATGGAAAGTAGTACTGGGGGAGGAATCCTTAAAGGCCTTGGTAGAGCATTAGCAGGAGATTCTATTTTTCTAAACTTCTTTACAGCCGAAGAAGACGATCAAGAAATAGGTTTTGCAAATAGTTTTCCAGGCAAAATAATTCCAATAGAGTTAGATGGGAATAAAACAATAATTGCTCAGAAAAGTGCTTATCTAGCATCAGAAAAAGATGTTGATATTAATATGCATTTTAGAAAAAAATTAGGTACTGGACTGTTTGGAGGAGAAGGATTCATACTTCAAAAATTTTCAGGATTTGGAATAGTCTTTTTAGAAATCGATGGAGAAGTTATAGAATACGATTTAAAAGAAGGTGAAAAATTAGTTATAGATCAAGGTCACCTTGCTGCGATGGATGAATCTGTTGATTTTGATATACAAAGAGTTAAAGGTGCTAAAAATATCATGTTTGGAGGAGAAGGTCTTTTTTTAAGTACTTTAACTGGGCCTGGAAAGGTTTGGGTTCAAACAATGCCATTAAGTAATTTTATTGAAGCTATTATACCTTATATACCACGTAATGATTAAAAAATGGAGATTCTATTTTTTCCATTTTTTAACTTTATTTTTATCTTAAGTTCATAGCAATTAATTTAGATCTAGTCATATCATTAACAGCATATTTAACTCCTTCTTTTCCCATCCCACTCATTTTAAATCCACCGAACGGCATGTTATCTGTTCTAAAAGTAGATTGTTTATTGATAAAAACAGAACCTGATTCAATTTCATTTACACATTTTAAAGCATTATGAAGACTTTCAGTGAATACACCAGCTTGAAGTCCAAATTCAGAATTATTAGCTGCAGATATAGCTTCTTCAACACCATTAACTCGAATTATAGGAGAAACAGGACCAAAAGTCTCATTTACAACAATATCCATGTCAGGAGTTATATTATCCAAGATAGTTGGCTCGAAAAAGTTACCATCACGATTTCCACCAGTTAAAAGTCTAGCGCCTTTTTTATAAGATCTAACAACAGACTGTTCAACCATTTTAGCCGCATCTTCATCAATTAAAGGACCTATATCAGTTTTAGGGTCCATTGGATCTCCTATTTTAAGTTTTTGAGTTTCCTTAATAAATAAGTCAATGAATTCATCAGCTATAACTTCATCAATAATAATTCTTTTAACAGCCATGCAAACTTGACCAGAATAAAGATAAGAACCTAAAACAGCAGCTTTTACAGATTTTCCAATATCAGCATCTTCAAGGACAATTAAAGGATCATTTCCACCAAGTTCCAATGTTATTTTTTTCATTCCAGCTCGATTTGAAATTAAGAGTCCAGTAGCTACACTACCAGTAAAAGAAATTTTATCTATATCATCGTTTACTGTTAACTCATCTCCAATTTCCCCACCAAAGCCAGTGACAGTATTAATAACTCCATCTGGAAATTCTTGAGATATAATCTCAGCAAGTCTCATGGCAGCAAGAGGAGCTTGAAGTGATGGTTTTAGTATGGTTGTATTTTTTGCAGCAATCGCAGGGGCAATTTTATGAATAGCTAAATTTACAGGATAATTAAAAGGAGTAATAGCTGCAACAACACCTAAAGGAATCTTTTGAGTAAAAGCAAAAAGTCCTTTTCCACCAATTCCTGCATCTAAAGGTACAGTTTCTCCATAAATTCTTTTAGCTTCTTCTGCAGCAAATTTTAAAGTTTCAACTGATCTTTCCATCTCACCCCTAGAATCTTTGATTGGTTTTCCTGTTTCTTTTGTTATTAACTTAGCTAATGATTTTTTTTCACTTTTTAAAGATTCATAAGCAGAATACAATCCTTCAGATACTTTTCTCGAGGAAAAATCATTTAATTCCTTTTTTGCTTTATTTGCAGCAGAAATAGCAAGTTTAACATCTCCCCTATCCCCAATAGGAACTGTATCTACAATTTCATCATTATATGGATTTTTAACATCAAAAAGTTCTTCTTTAGATTTAAATTCCCCATTAATTAGCATTTTCATCTATACACCCCAATTTTGAATTTTATAATTCATATGAATATTTTTAAATTACAAACCTTAAATTAATCACATTAACCTTAAATTAATAAAATATCTAAATTAAATCATTAGAATAAATCAATTCATCAATATACTCATTATAATAATATATTTATTAATACCTCCATAATTAATACATCTCACAATATAGTATTACATTCATAATTATTATATAATATATTATATTCATATTACATTTTTAATATAATACTCATATTGTTATATTCCTTAATATATTCCTCAATATATTCTTCAATATATTCTTTATAATATTATATTTGTTAATATATTTTTAAATAAAGATTTAAATAATTGTTGGAACTTTAAAAATAGATTTAAACTTAATTATAATCATTAAAATAAAATAGAATATAAAAAATTAAAATAAAATATAAATCAATTTAGACAATCAAAACTTTGAATGAATACTTTCAATAGACTTATTGATATTATTAAGTTCATTAGAACTGATTTCATCCCCAATACTTAAAATGTAACTTTTATAAAAGGACATAGCGATTAAAACAATCACAATCATACCACCAATTAAAAGAATCAATTCAGCACTTGACTGTCCACTTTCATCAGATATTAATATATCAAGCTTCAAACTAACAAGTTTAGACTTCAAACTAACAAAATTCAAATTAACCATATATCCCACCTAAAACCATTAAACTATTTCAAAAATCATCCCCTAAATAATTATTTAAAACGCTAAAAAATAAGATCCAAAATTGCTTATTATGTAAAATAAACTATAAGCTATAATTAATAAAGGAATTGAAAATTTTATCCCTTTTTTAACATTACCCGACATTACTAAACTAATAATTAAACCAGCTAAAATAGAATGAATAATAATATAAGATCCTGCAGCTATTTTTGAAGTTTCAATTAGTTCACTATCTTTACCAAGACTTGTCATGAAAGAAGAATAAATTCCAATCATACCCAATGCAAATGGAGCAGCGATAACAGCAGAAATCACTAAAAAAATAACTGCCATCATTACACTGGACTTTCTGTCTCTTTTTAAAGCATTTAATTCTCTTAAATCATCTGATACATTTTCAATTATATCAGCTAAATTTCCACCAGTTTTTTTAGCTTCAATTATCAACTTAAAAGTTCTTTCAAGATTTTTAGACTTTAATCTACTTGATATTGCCACCATACTTTCATTAAAATCTCTACCCATTTTTATCTCAATTACTGAACGTTTTATCTCATCATATAATGGACCAGACCCATATTTAGATAATTCTTCCATTGCATTTTCAAAACTTAAACCTACTCTCAACATTGAAGCTAATTGTCTTAAAAAGTCAGGAATCGATTTTTCAACATCTTCACTTCTTTTTTCAGATTTATATATTATAATACATGCTAAAAATCCAGTAGGAATAGCTATTGCAAGCACTATTGATATTAATAAATCAAAATTAAAAATAAAAGATAAAAATATGAATAAGATTAATAAAAATACTACACAAATAATTAATATAGCTAAAACCTCTGAAGCTACATTAAATATACCACTTACTAATAAAATCTCTTGAAAACTAATTGAATATTTTTTAGGGATTTTATCATCAATAAATTTAGAAATTAAATAAAGTAAATCATTTATAATCACATTAACACCATAAAAAGATAATATCATAAAAAGAAATAAAAAGCATATGATAATTAACAAGTATTAATGATTATTTAAAAAGTGATTAATAAATATTATTCAATTTAAAACTTAATATTTAGTTTAAATAGTAAAATTAAGATTAAAAAGCATTATTTTAAAAAATAAAAAGGTTGTTGTATTTTAAAAATATTGATTAAAGATAAAATAAATAAAAATACTTTCAAATTATCTGACATACTACAGAAAATCCTAAAGGATTTTCTTAATTACGAAAATCTTCGATTTTCGATAATTACCACACCAATTTATTTTTATAAATAGGAGAAGTCACTAGGTAGGAAAGTTCTCTAAAAAATCTTCGACAACTTAGGAACTTAGTAATATCATGATAACATATAATAAAAAATAAAACTAATTTTAAAGTTCATAAGGAAGATTCCCAATAATTTCAGCTTTATGTTTACCAACAACAATAGTATCCTCTATTCTAACACCAAAATCCCCTTCTAAATATATTCCCGGTTCTATTGTAACAACCATATTTTTTTCTAAAACAGTTTTATCTTTTTTAGAAATACTCGGTGTTTCATGAATATTAAGACCTAAGCTATGGCCAGTTGAATGAATAAAATTTTCACCATAACCATAATCCTCAATTATGGATCTAGCTACATTATCAATCTCACAAGCAGCTTTTTCAGCCTTTAATGCCTTAATTGCCTTATTATAAGCTTCAAGAACTATATCAAAAACTTCTTTTTGTTTTTCATTATTATAATCAATCATAGTTCTACTCGTATCAGAACAATAACCATTATACTTAGAACCCCAATCCATTAAAATTAAATCTCCAAGTTCCCTATTTTCAAGAGTTGCATGAGGAAGAGATGAATTTGGTCCAGTAGCAACGATTGTTTCAAAAGATTCCTCACTAGCTCCATTACTTCTAATTAAATAACCAAGTTCATAAGCTATTTCCCAATCAGTTATTAAATTTTCTTGTTTTTCACGAATATCCAATTCTATAAAAGATTTATGAGCAATGTCTGTTGCTTTTTTTATCATTTTAATTTCATTATTAGATTTGATCATACGTTCTTTTTCTAAAAAATCTTCAACAGACAATTCCCAATTCTCTTTTTTTGATTTATCAGCACATAATTTTTTATAAGAACTTACAGGAAGATTTCCTTCAATAGCTATTTTTTTAAGATTTTCTTTATTGAAAACTTCTTTTAATTCTGAAATTGATTTAAATTCCTCTACTTCAATCAATGATGTGTTTGAAGCTAACTCTTTATCCATAGCGGTTGTAAATATAACAGGATCTTCTTTTAAAAGACATATTGCAAAACTAGTAGGACGATAATTGGAAACATACTTAATATTATTAAACTGAGTTATAAGCATTCCATCATAATTTTTTTCATCCATTCTTTTTAAAATACTCTTAATTCTATCATTAATAGTCTTATCTTTCAAATTTTACACCTTATATAATTATAAACATTATAAAATTATTAAATATCTAAATATTCCAATATTCAAATGCCCAAATATTCAATATCCAAATACCTAAATGTCTAAATGTCTAAATTTTCTTTAATTAGTGCAATTAAATCAGTTCTCATTTTAGAAGGAATTTTTTTAGTAATTGCCCTTGCAAAGAAACCAAAATCAGGATCATTAAATTCTAAACCTTCAAAAACAACAGGTTTTTTATACCTAGGAATAAAATGCCAATGAATATGAGGTTTAGGATTATTATTTCTAAAAACTGAATTTTTTAAACAACTCCAATTAAATAAATCTGCATTGAAAGTTTTTTTATTAGCTAATTCCATACTTTCAACTAATTTTCCAAAATCAGCCCATTCTTCTAAATATAAGTCTTTTAAATCTTCACATCGTCTTTTTAAGCTAATAACACAAGTTCCTAAGTATCTTTGAGAAGGGGCTAAAAATATTTCCCAATAATCTGTTTCAGCTATTAAATTCCCATAGCTACTATCAATAGAAAACTCACATATTTTATCTTCACATAGATCATTATCCAAATAATCTTCAGATGGAATAACATCTTTTAGATTACTTTTAGTTAAGTTATTTTTAATTGAAGCATTTTCAGCAAAATTATTGGTATATGAATTGTTTTTAGCTAAAATATTCTTAGCTGAATTATTCTTAGATGAATTAATCTTAATTGAATTATGTTTAGTTGAATTATTATGTTTATTTGAATTGTTTTTAATGTTTTTTATAACCCTACTATCTTTCATAATTATTATATATAGAATTAATAATATTAGTATTTTTAGAAAATTTAGTATTTTATATTTCTAAAAATTATAAAATATTGCAAAAATTTATAAACTTTAGACAATAATTATAAATATATGTTTAAATTTAGTTCTAATGAAATAAGAGACTTATTTATATCATTTTTTATAATTTCTTTAGCCTTTTCAATTCTTTATTCTAGGTTAGATTTTACAAATATACTTAATATACTACCTATGGTAATGGTTGGTGTGGGATTAGGATTTATACTTCACGAAGTAGCACACAAAATAAGTGCAATGAGATATGGTTACTGGGCAGAATATAAAACTTGGACACCAGGATTATTCATAGCACTAGTAAGTTCAGCATTTGGTTTTATCTTTGCAGCTCCAGGAGCAGTTCATATTTATGGACAATATATGACTGATAGAGAAAATGGAATAATCTCTATATCTGGACCTTTAACAAATATAGTTCTATCTCTAATCTTTTTAGCTGTGGCTTTGATGCTGGGTAATACTTACATTGGATTGTTTAATCCATTAATAGCTGTTCCATTATGGGTAAATATATTATTCCAAACATGCCTACTAGGTTTTTCAATCAATGCATTTTTAGCATTATTCAACCTAATACCAATTGGAATATTAGATGGAGCTAAAGTATTTAGATGGGATCCATTTATATGGTTAGCTAGTGTAATAGTAGCAGGAATTATGGTTTATTTCTCATTTACAGGATTCTTTTTTTAATTAATTAAAAAATTGAGATTATTTATAAAATTAAAATTATTTATAAAGTTTAAATTTTATTAAATTAAACCTATTTGTAAAATTAAAATTATTGTAAAGTCGAAATAAATACAAATACAAAATTGAAATAATTATAAAATCAGAATATTTTTATAAAATTAAGTGGTTAGTATGTTTTCAGATATCCAAATTAGCTATTTTTCATGTACACACAGAGCTATAGAACCTTCTAAAACAATAGCTGAATGTAAAAATAAGTTAAAGGTAGCTGGAATAACTAGAGTTACTGATATAACCCACTTAGACAGAATAGGAATTCCTGTATTTTCAGCTATTCGCCCAACAGCACAAGATGGAGGAGTGAGTATTTATGCTGGAAAAGGAGCTAAAAAAGACCAAGCTAAAGCATCAGCTATGATGGAAGGTTTTGAAAGATACTCTGCAGAAAAACAAAGTATTGATGATGAAAACTCCAAATTAGCTACTTTAAGTGAGATGGATGGTGAAAAATTTATCCATCCTGATGATCTTATTATATCGAATGAAGTTAAAAGTTTGGACTTTGAAAAAGAAAGAAAGATAGAATGGACTTTAACAAAAGATATAATCACAGAAAATGATTATTATATTCCATCTAATGCGATTTTTCATCCATACATTCCAAAAGATGCAAAAAACACATCAGCTATTTTTAAAGGAAACACCAATGGTTTAGCTTCTGGAAATGTTCTAGAAGAAGCTGTTCTTCATGGAATGCTTGAAGTAATAGAAAGGGATGCCTGGAGTATTTTTGAGTTAACTAAGAAAAATAAAAAATGTATAAATATTGATAATATAGAAAATCCTTTAATCAATGAATTACTTGAAAAGTTTAAAAAAGAATCTATCAATATAAAACTCATGGATTTAACAGCAGATATAGATATTCCAACAATTGCAGCTACAGCAGACGATACAATACTTAAAGACCCTGCACTTTTAACACTTGGAATTGGTACTCATCTAAACCCAGAAATTGCAGTTTTGAGAGCTTTAACTGAAGTAGCACAAAGTAGAGCTACACAAATCCATGGAACAAGAGAAGATACTTCAAGAGCAGTTTTAATGCGCAAAGCTGGTTATGAACGTATGAAAAAAATCAATAAACATTATTTTGAAGAAGAAAACAATGTTATAATTGATTTAAGTGATATTGAGGATAAAAGTACTGATTCATTGAAAAAAGACATTGAAATAACAACTAATGAATTGAAAAGGAATAATATTGATAAAATATTATTTAAAAATCTTACAAGAAAAGAAATTGGAATAAATGTAGTTAGGGTAATTATTCCAGGAACTGAAAACTTCTCAATTGATCCAGATAGGGTTGGAAAACGTTGGATGAAATTTAAATAGATAAAAGAATTATAATATTAAAAATAAAAATTTATAATCATTAGAGATTATGATCATTAGAATTTGTAATAAATATGATTTATAATAAATAGAACTTATAATAAATAGAATTTATAATATTTAGGAATTATAACAATTAGAAAAATTATAATAATAAACTAATTAAATCTAAAAAAAGATAAAATGGATGAAAAGAAGATAATAATATTTACTGGGCCTTCATTATCAATTGAAGAAGCATCGAAAATATTAAAAGCAGATTACCGGGAACCAATTCAAAGAGGAGACATTCTAAAAGCAATACAAGATTCTCCAGATATCATTGGTATAATAGATGGTGTTTTTCATCAAAGTCCTGCTGTTGGACATAAAGAGATTATAGAAGCTATAAACAAAGGAATAACAGTAGTTGGCGGAGGAAGTATGGGTGCTCTTAGAGCATCTGAATTAGATAGTCTTGGAATGAAGGGCATCGGATATGTTTATAATGAATACTCATCAGGAAACATTGAATCTGATGATGATGTAGCTATTGTTTTTGACAGTACCACTGGAGAACCATTTTCTGAAGCATTGGTAAATGTTGATTATAAATTTAAAAAAGCAGTAAAATCAGGCATTATCAATAATGATGAAAGAAAAGAATTAATAAGTGTAGCTAAATCCATTTATTATCCTAAAAGAACATATTATAATATTTTTAAAAACTCAAGTATTGATGAAGAGAAAAAAGAAGAATTAATAGATTTTATTGTGGAACTTGTTGATGTTAAAAAGCAAGACGCAATAGCTGTTTTAGAATACATAAAAAAATTAACATGAATAAACAGATTGTGGGTTTTAAGATTATGAACTTAACTAAAAAAATCGAAAAAGTAGAAGAAATTCTAAAAGGAAAAGATATTGTTATTGCTTTTTCAGGAGGTGCAGATAGTACATTAATTGCTTATTTAGCTAAAAAAGTAGCTAATAATATACTTGCAGTTACACTTAACAATGAAATAATGCCTTCTAATTTTTTAAATAATGCAAAGAAAATTGCTAATTCAATAGGGATAGAACATGAGATAATCAATGAAAATTTCCTTGAAATAGATAAATTCAAAGAAAATAATCCCAATCGTTGTTATTTATGTAGAAGCATAATGTATTCAAATATAAAAAAGTTAGCAGAGGAAAAAGGTTTTGAAACAATAGTTGATGGTACAAATATAAGCGATTTACTTGAAGATAGACCTGGAATAATGATAAATTATGAAAATGATATTTTAAGCCCTTTAGTTAATGCAGGTATTGAAAAAGAAGATGTTTTAGAATATTTAAAAGAAAATAATATTGAATATTCAAAATCCACAACATGTTTAGCAACCAGGATAAAAACTGGTCAGGAAATAACTGTTAAAAAGATTAATAGAATTAAATATGCTGAAGATTTTATTAAAAGTCTTACTCGCAGTGAAACAGTTCGAGTAAGAGACATAGAAAATACTGCACAGATAGAATTAGAAAATATTGATCTTCTTCTTAATAGAAATACTCTTAAATTAGTTGAAAGTGAATTAAAAGCAGTTAATTTTGAAAAAATTACTTTAGATATTGGAACAAAAGTTCATGAAAAAAAAGATATAGTTATTTACAAGCCTTGTAAAGACGAAGCAAATAAAATAATGTTCGAAAATGAACTACCATATAATATTGATATTAGAAAAACTTGTCCAAATCTTGAAAAATTAGGTAAATTAAAATGTTCAGAAAAAATGGGAGTAGCTATGTTGGATATTAATGGGCGTAATGTTACTCTTTTTGAAAATGGAAAAATAGTAGCTCGTAAAGTAAAAGATAAAGAAGATGCTCAAAATATCCTAATTGAAGTTCTGCCTATGATTCGTAGAATAATATAAGTAAAATAATATAAGTAAAACTAATCACTCAAAAATTAGCTCTTTTTCAAATGTTTCATTTACTTTTCTTCTAAAACTAGTCATCTTAGATATAGTACCTCTATTATCAATGCCCTCAAGAGTAATCTCATTTGCAGATAATTCTAAAGATTCATCATCAGCTTTCACATCTAATAGAGTTATGTTATAAACAGAAGCCTCTTCTAAATCATCATTAGATTCGATATTGTACTTTATTGACAATATTTTATGAGGAAATACTTGATTTAGAGATCTTTTTATTACAGTCTCTAATAATTCCATGAACTTTTCTATGAAAGGTAAGTTATTTTTCCAATAGTAACCTAAAACTAACTTCAGCTGTATATCATGCTCAGCTATCTCATCCTTATACTTAGTTATTACTATTATATTGTTCTTTTTAGTTTTAATTATTAATGAAGGTTTATCTTCCATGTCAATACTATGTAATTAATACTAAATAATATTTTCGGATTTTTATATAATCGCTGCCTAATAGAGTTATTTTATTAATTTATATTATTAATTTATGATATTAATTTATAATATTAATTAAAGTAATATATAACTAATTAAAGTAATATTAATAATTCAAGTATTTTTTAATTTTTTTAAAATGAAATTGAAAAGTATATATAGTATTAAATACAATAATATAATTGCTGATATCAAAACAAATACTACTGAAACAAGATATCAATGTCCTCAATTAGCTATAAAAACCCACATTATTTTATAGTATATTCCTAAAATCTGAGTAAAAACCTTCAAAATATAAAACAAGGAATATATTGAGGACATTAACTTCTTTTATAGAATCAAATCTATTATTTTAATACTATTATTTTTAATAAATATTATTCATATAAAATATTTTTATATTAATTGATTAAAATTTTTAAATATCATAAAGTTTAGGCATACCTAAATATTTATATAGTATAAAAACAATATTAATAATGGTGATACTTAAACACGTGAATAATCATATCACTAAATATGTCTTCAATTAACAAAATATTGTATTATTCCAAAAAATCAAAATAGCTTCTTTTAAACTGAAAATTGTTAATTGGGGACAAACTCTCTCTCTTAAATCTTAATCTTTCAAACAAAGAGTTTAAAATATTTAAAAAAAATTTAGCTGGAATATTAATAAAAAAATTAAAAATAAAAAATAGAATAAGTTTAAAATACTTAAAAAATTAAATATTTAGTCAGTTAAAGCTTTAAGAAGATCATTAGCCCTTATTAATCCAACTAAATTTCCTTCAATGCCAATAACTGGAATTTGTTCAATATGTTCAATCCTCATTTTTTTAGCACAGTCAGAAACTTTAGTTTTAGTATTAACCGTGGTAACTCTAACAGTTGAAACATCTTTAACAACTTTATCAGAGAATTTAAGATGATTTTTTTCAACATAAAGAACACTAGTACTATCCCAAGACCATTTGTCTCCTTCTGTACCAACACTAGAGTTATGAACACTTGTTTCAGATACAACTTCACTTTCATTGATAAAATCTGTTTCTGTAAGAATCCCACTCATTTTAGCATCATTATTTAAAGCAATAACACATTTAAGATTAAAAAATCTCATAACTTCAAATGCTACATTCAGAGGAGACTGATCCCAAGTAGTTGGAACATTTTTGATCATATAATCTTCAATAGGAACATTTATGTCCATTTCTGAGATAGCTAAAGATACTATATCAGATGAAGTTACAATTCCAATTAAATTCCCATTTTTAACAACAGGAACTCTCCTTATATTATTTTTTATCATTTTAGAAGCAGTTTCAGCAACATCATCATCCAATTCAGCAGTAATAATATCTCTAGACATTATAAGAGCTATTTGTTCCTCATCAGGATTTCCAATAAGATCAGACCTAGTCAATATTCCTACTAATTGATTAGTTCCTTCTTTAGTAACAGGTAAACCCGAAATTTTCTTTTTTCTCATAAGTTCCAAAGCTTTTTCACGATTTCCCGGGACAGAAACATGAATAGGATCTTTAGAAACTATATCCTTAATCAACATTCAAAACACCAATTAAAAAACACCAAATTAAATCAAAAATTGTATTAATCTAAATATTTATAAAATTTATAATATTTATCTATAAGATTTATTTATAAGATTCATTTATGATAGTTATCTATAATATTTATCTATAAAATTTATTTATAAGATTTATTTATGATAGTTATCTATAATATTTATCCATAAGGTTTTTTAAAAACTTAATAGAAAATTTTAAAAATTTATTAAACTTATTCAAATAATATATTAAAATTACTCAAACACAATTAATAATATAGTAGTATAATAATATAAATAATATCTTATTATATTTAAATAGGTTAACACATTGCAATACTACTAATAAACAACAAGAACTGAGCATTCTGCAGCTTTAACAACTTTTTCAGCTACACTACCCATAATAAACCTATCAAAGCCAGTTTTTCCAGAACTACCCATTACAACTAAGTCTATATCTTCTTTTTCAATAATTTCTAAAATAACTTCAGCAGGAGAACCTTCATCTACTTTTAAAGTTATTTTAACATCGCTAGCACACTCTTCTTTCATTTTTTCTACTTTTTGAAGATTTTTCTCAGTTTCTTTCTTAAGTAACTGGTTTATTTGGAATATTGTATCATCAGAAGGAAGACCAATAGAAAAGCTTGTTTCAACGACACTTAAAGCAATAATTTCTGCCCCACTTGCTTCTGCAAGAAATAGAGCATGTTTTTCTGCCTTCTCTGCAAATTTTGAACCATCAGTAGGCAATAATATTTTTTTATACATTTTATCCCTCGTTAATGCTTGTTAAACACAATTAAATATTAAACTTAATCATTAAATATTTTAACATGGTTTTTCTTTATTAATATCAATATCACTAAAATGACAGTTTATAAAAAATTATATTAATATTTCATAATATTAATTATATTAATATAATATTTGTCATAAAATTAAATAACTCAATAGATATAAATAAATTTATTAATCATAATATATTAATTTATCTTTATTCATTAAACATATTATATCTTTTGTTTCTGACCTATTAATTAAACTTAAATATGGATTTTTTGATATTTTTTTTGATATAAATAGTTCTACATTATTTTTCTCATCAATTATAGATTTGTTAATTTTTTTATAAATACTAAAATCATTAAAATTTTTGTTTAAATCATTATCTGAATTATTATTAGAACCATATTTTGAATTATTTAAGTATACATTTGTTGTTGCCATTTTTAATATTTCTTTTGGAGATATGTAATTCTTGTAAAAAGCCCTCATTATCTTTAATGTATATTCCAATTCTCTAAAAATATTAGGTGAATTTATCATTATATTATCGGTTCCAATAAGAGGTTTAATTTCATTCTTTAAAATCTCAAAAAGTGGAGGAATACCAAGTGAAAAAGCTCCATTGGAACGAGGACAAAGTACAATATTTCTTTTATTCCTTCTAATTAAATCTAAATCATTCTTTAAAGGAGATGTAATATGAATTAATTGGTTAAATCCAGAATCAATAGCCATTTGAATTTCAGTTTTACCATTTTTTGATAAAGAATCAGTTTGAAGATATTCATACTCTCCTGCATGAATAGATGATATTTTACCTTGTTTTTCACATTCTGTGACAATCAAAGTAGCTACATCTTCTGTTATCTCACCAAAACCACTTGGAGCTATACCATCACAAATTTTTAAAAGTTTACGAATAGCTATCTTTACCTTAGATAAATCAGGACCATCACCATAAAAACTATCATCACGACCCAAAACTATTGGATTAATTGGAATATCCTCAGCTGCCTTTTTAAGTAGCTTAACACCATTAATTCCACCTTCCCTATAATCAATGAAATGAGTTGTTCCAGTTTGAAGCATTTCCAACATTGAATCTTTCATGGCATTAACAATATCCCCATTAGAAGAGGATTCAAGAGCTATATGTTTTAATCCATTAGGAGGCTTTACAATTTCCTCAATAGATTTTCCATCCCCAATATCCTTTATAATAGAATCTCCAATATGAGTATGTGCATTCAAAAAGCTAGGACAAACTATTGAATTTGTAGCATCAATAATTTCTCCCTCATAAACATCTTTAGATATTTCAATTATCTTTCCATCATCAATTAAGACATTGGTATTTTTAGCTACTAAATCAGCACCACATAAAACAGTTCCATTAGCTATTGTTATCATTAAAAATAGTATGTTTAAACTAATATTTATTATTTTATTAATAAAATAATAAAAAAATATTAAAAATATTAAAATAATTAAAAATAAAAATATAAAAAGATTAATAAAAAAATCAAAAAATAGAGTATTTTTAATTAATAAGAAAACAGCCCTATTTAATAGTTACTTTTTGAGTATAACTAGACTCATGATTCTTACTATCACCAAAATACTTAGCTATAAAACTAACTAAACCTTTAAAACTGATTTTCTTAGAAAGTGTGGCTAAACCATTATAATTAGTCTTAGCTTGACCAAGATACTTACCATTAGCATAAAACTTAATATACTTTTTAACCATAGCTTTATTAGCAGTATTTTTAAGGGTAGCTTTAAAAGTAGCTATTTTACCATATTTAGCAGTGAATTTAGATAACTTAGTATAAGTCTTACTTTTAGGAATAACTTTTAAAGTAGGAGAATTTTTAGCTAAATAATAGCTATCTCCCATAAACTTAGCTATAATTTTATGAGTTCTTCCTGTTTTAAAAGTATATTTGAAGTTAGCTAAGCCAGAATTAGAACTTTTAGCTTTAGTAATATATTTACCATTAATATATAAATTAACTACTTTTCCAGCTAAAACTTTACCATTTTGACCTTTAATAGTAGTTTTAATTACATTAGACTTCTTATAAAGAGCTTTAAAATTAGAAATAACTAAAGTAGTTTTAGCTTTAACAACATTCATAGTAATATTTTTACTAACACCATCATATAAACTATCTCCTGTGAAATCAGCTATAATCTTTTTAGAACCAATAAATTAGCTAAATAACTATAAGAAGCTTCACCTTTACTATTAGTCTTAAGATTAAGTATTAAACCCCCTATATTTAATCTAACTGTTTTTCCACCTAATAAATTACCACCCCGATCACTTAAAATAGCTTTAAAAATAACAGCTTGACCATAATAAGCACTAGATATAACACTAATCACAATATTAGTAGTGGCTTTATTAGCATTATAAAGGATAGTAGAATTTTCTTTATCAAGAATAGCGTTAATAGAATTATTAAGAGAAGTTAAAGGAATATTATAGCTAGCACTTAAACGACCATCAATATTTTTCCAAAAGATATCATTATTATAAATACCAACATTAAAAAAGGGGAAATTATTAGCTGCACCAGCATTATCATCAGTACCATTTAAAACAAAACTATAGGTAAATTTAAGCTTATCACCAACACTAAGACTATTATTAGATATAATACTACTAATTTTCATAGTATAATAATTATTTAATTTAGCAGGACTAGCAAGATTAGCTACATTGAATACATTATTAGTTCCCCACCAATTATAATCACAATATAGCTTACCATATATTTGGTGAATTTCAGTACTACTATTAGTATTTATAAATCTAGAATATGTAACATTACCAAAACTAACAGGGTTATCTACATGAATAACACTACCATAAATAGTATTACAAATAACCCTAGTATTTATAAAGCTAGAACCACTTACATTAAAGTTATTAACATTTTTAACATAAATAACACCACCCTTAATCTCAGTACCACTGATTGAAGTAGCATTAATAGTATTATTAATAAAACTAGAATTTAAAATCTTAAAATTAACAAAATTAGAAGCATAAATAACACCACCATGAACAACAGTGCCATTAACAGTGTTATTTATAAAATTAGAACTTAAAATATTTAAATTACCCCCATAAATATAAATAACACCACCATAAATATAACTTCCACTATTAGAATTAGTATTAGTGTTTATAAAACTACATTTATTTATAGTTAGGTTACTATTATTAGTATAAGAATTAATAACGCTACCATGATCATTAGAATTCGCATTAACAAAATTTATTCCATAAAAATTAACATTAGCATTATTTTGAATTTTAAACAACCAATTAGTTTTTCCTCCATCTATTACAACATCACCATACTTATTATCATTATAATAATATTTTGCACTATAGATGTCTACACTACGATTGATAACTATCTGATTGTTTTTAGTTCCAGTATAAATTCCACCTTTAATGATAATCTTATTGTTCCCATTTTCAGCATTGGTTTTCTCAACTGCTTTTTTAACACTCTCTAAAGGTCTAGCTATAGTTCCTTCATTACCATCATTTCCACCTGTTTCATTTACATAAAAATCAGCTGCACTAACACTAGCTAAACTAAAAATGAAAATAAAAGAAATAAGTAAAGATGATATTAAAAAAAATTTTTTATCATACCTCATAAAATTCATAAAAACCCCTCATATTTTTGACTGATATAAGTCAAATTATGAACCTCATTATATTATATATTTAGAAAACATTATATAATTTTCCATAAGTGCAAACTAATCACATCTACCAATGACATATCTATTTTTTCATTTAAGGCTTTTTTATTCTTTTATTTCCTATTTATCCTAAATGGCATTGATACTCTGGTTTTTTTAGTATTTTGTGATTTTTTGTAAATTTTTTATTTCTATAATAAAAATTGTATATCTATTAATCAAGAAAATAATGATAAAAATATATTTTTGATTTTAAAAATAGTTTTAAAGCTATTAAAAATGATTATTCATCTGGAAATCTATTCAAAATAATGAAAAATAATATAAAAATAATATAAAAAAATAATCAATTTAAAAGGAGTAATCAATTTTTAAAAAAAATAATAAAATAAAAATATGAATATTATAAAAATATTATAAACTATTTTAATTTTCTCCAATATATTCATTTAAAGATTTAACTCTAAGTTCACTATTTTTAATAGCTTCAATAGCATTCAAAGCAGCTCTAGCTCCAGCTAAGGTAGTAACATAAGGAATTCCAAGTTCAATAGCTAAACGTCTAATTTTATATCCATCTGCTGCAGATAATTTTCCAGAAGGAGTATTAATAATCAAATCAACCTCTTTAGACAATATTTTATCGCTGACATTAGGAGAATCCTGGCTTATTTTACTAATCTCTTCAATTTCAACACCATCAACTGCTCTTGCAGTTCCAGGAGTAGCTATTAAATTAAATCCTAATTTAGATGCCTTTTCAGCTATATCTTGTATCTTAGATTTATCTTCTTCTCTTACACTAATAAATATAGTTCCTTCTTTTGGAAGGTCCATATTAGCTGAAAGCTGTGATTTATAAAAAGCAAGCCCAAAATTTTCATCTATACCCATACTTTCTCCTGTAGATTTCATTTCAGGTCCAAGTACTGCATCAGCTTCAGGAAGTTTTAAAAATGGGAAAACAGATTCTTTTACAGCCACATGATTAATCTTAATTTCATCAGTTAATCCAAAGTCTTTTAATTTTTTACCAATGACTAACTTTGATGCTATTTTAGCTAAAGGTTTACCAATAGCTTTACTTACAAATGGAATAGTCCTACTTGCTCTTGGATTTGCTTCAATAATGTAGACCTTACCTTTATTTTTACAAGATTCATCCTTTTCATCAAGTTTTACTGCATATTGTATATTCATTAATCCAATAACATCAAGTTCAATAGCTAATTTACGAGAATAGTCACGAATAACATCTAAAACATCTTCTGGAATAGTTTGAGGAGGTATTACGCAAGCAGAATCACCAGAATGAACTCCTGCTTCTTCGATGTGTTCCATTATTCCTCCAATAAATACATCATCACCATCTGAGAGAATATCAACATCAACTTCGATTGCACCTTCTAAGAATTTATCCACAAGGATCGGATGTTCTGGAGATACTTTTACAGCTTCTTCCATATATTCTTTGAGTTCATAATCATCATAAACAATTTCCATAGCTCTTCCACCAATAACATAAGATGGACGAACAAGAACTGGGAAACCTATGTCTTTAGCAGCATCTCTTGCATCATCAAAGGACATAGCTAATCCATAAGGAGCTTGAGGAATATTAAGTTTGTTTAAAACTTCAGTAAACCTTTCCCTATCTTCAACCCTATCAATACTCTCATAAGGAGTTCCAAGAATCTTTACACCAGCATTAGCTAAAGGAACAGCTAAGTTGATAGAAGTTTGTCCACCAAATTGAACCAAAACGCCTTCTGGTTTTTCTTTTTCAATAATAGCCATTACATCTTCAAATGTTAATGGCTCAAAGAAAAGCTTATCAGAAATATCATAATCAGTACTTACAGTTTCAGGATTATTATTAATAATTATAGTTTCAATACCTTCTTCTTTAAGAGCTAAACTAGAATGAACACAACAATAATCAAACTCGATACCTTGACCTATTCTAATTGGACCTGCACCAAGTATTATTATCTTACGATTATCTGAAAGTTGAAGTTCATCTCCACCATCATAATCCACACCATCATAACTACTATAATAATAAGGAGTTTTAGCTTCAAATTCAGCTGCACAAGTATCAACCATCTTATAACAAGGTTTAATATTATGAACATTGGTTATTTTTTCAAATTCCTCATCACTAATCTTTGCTATTTCAGCCAATGTTGAATTTGAAAAACCCATTTTTTTAGCTTCTAAAAACAGTTCTTTATCCTTTAAAGATTCTTTATTAATTTTTTCTTCAAAGTCAACAATATTTTTAATTTTATTTAAGAAAAATGTATCAATATTAGTAAGACTATGAATTTTACTTACAGGCATACCCATTTTAAGTGCTGCATAAACTTGGAATAAACGTTCATCAGTAGGATTTTTCAAGTCATCCTTACTGAAATCAATTTCTTCAAACCCAAAAAAACCAGTATCAAGAGAACGAATAGCTTTATGAAGTGCTTCTTCAATAGTCCTTCCTATAGACATTACTTCACCAGTAGACTTCATTTGAACTCCAATTTTCCTATTAATTCCTTTAAATTTATCAAAAGGCCATCTAGGAACTTTAGATACAACATAATCAATAGTTGGTTCAAAAGATGCAGGTGTTTCTTTTGTAATATCATTTTGAATTTCATCAAGAGTCATTCCAATAGCTATTTTAGAGGATATCTTAGCAATAGGATAGCCAGTAGCTTTAGATGCCAATGCACTACTTCTACTTACCCTTGGATTAACTTCAATAACTTTATATTCACTTGTTTCAGGATTAACAGCAAATTGAATATTACATCCACCTTCAATACCTAATGCCCTTATTATTTTTATAGATGCATCACGTAAACTTTGAGCTTCAATATCATTTAAATTTTGAGCAGGAGCTACAACAACACTTTCACCAGTATGAATTCCCATTGGATCAATATTTTCCATACTACATATGATAATACAAGTATCGTTTTTATCTCTCATAACTTCATATTCAAATTCTTTCCAACCAAGAACAGATTCATCAATAAGAACTTGACCAATGAAACTCATATCTAAACCATGAGAAGCAATATCAATAAGTTCTTCCTTATTATTAGCTACACCACCACCAGTGCCCCCTAAAGTGAAAGCAGGCCTTACGATTACAGGATATCCTATATTTTTAACTGCCTCAATAGCTTCATCAATAGATTCAACAGCCCGACATTTAGGAATTGGTTCATTAAGTTTATTCATGAAATTTCCAAATAAATCTCTATCCTCAACATCTTTAATTGTTTTAACTGATGAACCTATTACTTTTACTCCACCTAATGCTCCAATTTCATCCAATCCAGTAGCTATATTTAATCCAGTTTGTCCACCCATAGTAGGCAAAATAGCATCAACTTGCTCTTTTTCAATAATCTTAGCTACAATTTCAGGAGTTAAAGGTTCAACATAAACTTTATCTGCCATATCCATATCAGTTTGAATTGTAGCAGGATTACTATTAATTAGTACAGTTTCAATCCCTTCTTCTTTTATTGATTTACAAGCTTGTGAACCCGAATAATCAAATTCCGCTGCTTGACCTATCTGAATTGGCCCTGAACCTATTATAAGTACTTTTTTAATATCTTTATCAATTGGCATCTATAATCCTCATTCATTACTAATAATCATCCATCATCTTTTTAAATTTATCAAATACAAAGTTAGTATCATTTGGACCAGGTCCAGCTTCAGGATGGTACTGAACACAATTTAATGGTAACTCTTCATGTGAAAAGCCCTCAGGAGTATTATCATTAAGATTAATTTGAGTCAATTTCAAAGGAGTATCTTTTAATGATTCCTTATCAATACTAAATCCATGATTTTGAGAAGTTATAAAAACTTTACCTGTTGTTAAATCCTTAACTGGTTGATTAGACCCTCTATGACCAAACTTCATCTTATAAATTTTAGCTCCAAAAGATTTAGCTATAACCTGTTGACCCATACAAATACCAAAAATAGGAAGACGGTTGGACAACTTCTGTACATTTTCTATTGTTTCAGTAAGCCTTTCTGGGTTTCCAGGACCACAAGAAATCATTAACCCATCTATATCATAATCCAATATTGTTTTATAATCTGAATTATATGGGAAAAGAACCACACCAATATCTTTTTTTAGAAATCCCTCAATAATATTTTTCTTAACACCACAATCAATTAAAGCTGCCTTTTGTTTGAAATTATCACCAAATGTAACTATCTCTTTAGTTGAAACTTGTGGAACTAAATCCATATCTACAATACTTAATTGATTCTTTGCCTGAGCAATAAGCTCACTATCATCAATTTCTTCAGTAGATATTGCACATTTCATAGCTCCTTTTTCACGGATTTTTATGGTTAAATCTCTTGTATCAATTCCACTAATACCTGGAATTTTATATTCTTTTAAGAACTCATCTAATGTTTTTTGTGAAGAGTATATAGAAGGTTCTTTGCAGACTTCTCTTACAATGTATCCTTCTACTTGGATTTTTCCAGATTGATACCAATCATCACTAACACCATAATTTCCTTGAAGAGGATATGTTGACATCATTATTTGGCCTTTAAAAGAAGGATCAGTTAATCCTTCAACATAACCAGTCATACCAGTCGTGAAAACAATTTCACCAGTTGCAGTTGTTTCATGACCAAATCCTTCACCTTTAATTATCGTTCCATCCTCTAAAGCTATTTTTGCAGTAGATTTATCCTTTGTTTTTTCTCCCTTTTCCATTAAATCACCATATCAAAATATAAATGTATTAACTATAAATTGACTATAAAATATTGAATATAAAAACATTGCTTATCTAATATAACCTATTTGTGTAATATTAACTATATGTAATATAATTAGTTTATGTAATATTAACTATTCTTGTAATATTAAAAATACATATTAAATATAATATTAGAATATTAAAAAATTCCATTAATATTTAAATTTATAAAATTATTTAAACTTTTTAAAGCTCCTTTATTAAATAAGATAAGAAGATATTTAAAACTTATGATAAAAAAATTATACATAAATCAACAATATAAATTATGATATTAATATTAATTAAATTTAATTATAAAAAATAATTATAAAAATAAGTATAAAATAATTATAAAAAATAAAAAATAGGTTAAAGTTAATTATAAATAAAAAATATGAATTAATTATAAAAATAATTATAAGAATTATAAAAAATTATAAAAAAAGTATAAAAATAAAATTTTAGATAATGAATTAAGTACTATAAAAAATTTAATTAATAACCATCAAAAAAATTAAAGGACATTTTATAAGCATCAGCTCCATCTTCATAGTAATTTGATACTTTTTTATTTATTTTAAACCCAATAGACTGATAAAAATCTAAAGCTTCTTTATTTTCAGCATTTACCTCTAAAGTTATTATAAATATATCAAACTTTAAAAATGTAGCAATAGCAGTATTAATTAATCTTGAACCTACTTTTTGTCTTTTGTAATCTGGATCTACAGCTAAGGAAATTATATGACCTCTATTCTCTTCAACAATCCAAAATATAATATAACCAACTATATTTTCCTTAACTTGAGCAACTAAAAAGCCTGCTCCAAAATCAAAAAGTTTTCTAAGTATATCCATATTATAAGGATTAGGAATGGATATTTCCTGAATTTCATAAACTCTAAACAAATCCTTTGGACGAAATTCTCTGATTATCATAAAACTCAAAACAAATTAAATTAAAGTTCATAATAAAAATTATTCATAATATTAAGTTATTCATAATATTGTAAATTATTGTAATTTAATAAAATATGTTTATGTTATAATATTTAATTATTGTGAAATATAAAGGAAATAAAAAAATAAAAGCAAAACATAAAAAATAAGGATAAAAATAAAATATAAAGGTAAAAACAAAATATGAAAAATAAAGTCAAAAAAAATATGAAAAGATAAAAATAGAATATGAACTCTGTAAAATTCTAAAATTATACAAAATTTTATATACACAAATGTATATAATTTGAATATATGAATCCTTGGATATTTCTTATTATAGCAGGAATCTCAGAGATTGGATGGGCAATATCTCTTAAATTCTCAGAAGGTTTTACAAATGTTTTAATGTCTATAACAACCGTTATCATTATGGTTTTAAGCTTATTTTTCCTTTCCCTAGCATTGAAATATATACCAATTGGAACTGCATATGCTGTATGGACAGCTATTGGTGCTGTTGGAGTAGCTATTATAGGAATGGTTTTTTTAGGTGAAACAAAGTCAATGATTAGGATATTCTGTATAATGTTAATAATAGGTGGGATAGCTGGCTTAAAAATTTCAGGATAATAAAAAATTATTTTTTATGTTAATTTAAATAAAAATATTTTAAAAAAGAATTAAAAAGATTAATACAGTAAAAAGAAGGTTAATGAAAAAATAAAGAGTATTAACAGATTTTTTACATGAAAAAAATTCTATTGATACTTATAATAACTTTTAAGAGATGAATTAATAAAAAAAAGATTTTTAAAATAAAATTTAGAATTATTAAAAGGTTAGATAAGGTCTTATTTTATAGAATATGTCATAGTCATGCTGATTTAGCTGAAATAAAGTATAAATCTTTGAGATGTTAATATAGTTAATCCAATTCCTTTTAATGCTTCTTTATTTCTTAAAAAGAGCACAAATCAATGGTTTTTTTTAAAAATAAACCAAAACCTTTATATAGTATGCACAATTAATAAAAGAAGTGAAGTTAAGTTACATTGTTAATAAAACTATTAAAAAGATGAATTTTATAAGAGTTATTTATCAGATGAATTTTCATAGTTTTATATGTAATTTATTAGTTGTAGATTGAAAGGCGGATTCGATCAAACACCAAATATAAAAAGTAACATCTTTTGATGTTCTTTTTATGTTTATATTTATTATGATAATTTACTATTTTTATAATAATTTATTTTTATAACTAATTCATATTTTCAAATTATTGAATACTACTTTTAAAAAAATTTTTGGTAGAATAATTAAAACAAAACTAAAACAATTTATATTTTATTATTTACGAGCTAATAAACCAAGACTTGCGATTAACACTAAAATCACTGCCATTAAGAGTTACATCAGTTTATTTCCTAGTAAAGCCTGTTATGGATTGTTAATATTGGTGGGTTGTTATTTATTGGTTAATCCATAATTCACCAATAGCTAAAGTTATATTGTTTTCACTATCTAAAATATTCACAGGAATTAAGTCAGTAGAATATTCCCCAATAAGATTATTATGATTATTATTACCATAAACCACTATTTTCACATGTAATTTTTTAAAATCGGCATTATCATTAGTACAATTTAAAACAAGTATAATTTTGAATGTTTAAATACCAAAATGGTTATTAAATCTTACTTCTTCAAAAATAATAATAATAATAATATAAAATAATTATTTACTGTATTAATTAAAATAAAAAAGTTCTATATTAGAATAAATTGCATAATAATCATATAAAAGATTAATAAACCTTAATATATAAATTAAAGATAAATTAAAGATATTAATAAAGAATATATCAAAAAAAAGAAAGTGGAAGTCAATTTAATAATCGACTTTCTAAAAAAAGATATTATTCTATTTTATTAAGATCAAAGAAAGAGTATGCAATAGATTTAATTACAGGAATGCTTATATCATCTGGATAGGATATAATTACTTTATTGTCTCCTGCATTGAATAAAGCATAATTTAATTCATCACCTTCGACATTTGAAAAAATTTCTAGATGGTTTTCATTTATCGTGAAACTTTCTGTATCTGCGCTTTCCTTTCTAAGAGAAGCAAGATTTTCATCCCACAAAGATGAATCTTCATCATTTTTAAAAACTTGTATTATGAATTTCTTATCTGCAACTTCATAAATATGTTCTATATTTCCATTTTCAGTATCATTATCTTCATAAATTTCACCATTGCCGAGATTTTGTGGTAGTTTAAACTTTAACTCTGCAAGATCTTTATCTACCCAATCAGAAGTATCAGCCCCACTCATTATAGAGTTAAAGATGAAAGCTATTGATCCAATGGCTACTATTCCAATTATAACTATAATTCCTATAATTATATACAATTTTCTCATTTGATTACCTCATATATCATCCGATTATCTATTTTATGTTTAATACTATTTAATTCGCTATTGTATGGTTGATGGTTTCTTCAAGCCCCTTATTTTTATATTAAATACCATATAAAGTATCATAGAGTGTTTTTATCAATGTGTATCTTTTTATCTATTATTTTAAGTAAATACTATTGTCAATACATTCTATTGAATTCACATCAATAACTAAAAACATGAGCATTTATTTTTTAATTAGAATCTTCTCACCTTTCTTTTATTAATAATTCTTTTATTAAGAAAATATTAATGAATAAATTAATGAAAAACAAAACATAAATTTAATATAATTTTATCAAAGCAAACAATCTCTTTTTAAAGAAAATAAAAAAAGAAAGAGATTCATCATCCTATCAAAGACAAAATATAATAAATAAATGTCTCAAACAAAAACCTCATCATTATTATATAAATTTCATTCATTATAATAACAATTATATTATTATATTGACATCATATATAAAAGTAAGCATTCACTACAAAAAACAAGCCTATAAAAAAGTTAAAAAATTTCAAGAAAAAATTGAAAATTTATGCAAAAAAAATACTTAAAAAGTTTAGCCAATAAATGGAATAATTGATTTAGAGGTTATTAAGAATTATAATGAATCCAAAAATATTTTTAATTCAGATAAATTATTCACAATATTTTTAGAATCTAAATTATTAATCTTAGGTCTGTTTACTAATATAACATCAATTCCAAGTTCATGTGCAGCTTCTATTTTTGAAGGAGCACCACCAATTTCACCACTTTCTTTAGTAATAATAACATCAACATCTAATTCTTTCATTAATGATTTATTAAACTCTTTTGAAAACACTCCCTGCATTGCTATTATATTCTCACCATTAATTCCAAGAAAGTTACATTTTTCAATAGAAGATTTAACTGGAAGAACTCTTACAAAAAAGTTTTTTAAGTCTAGTTTACCATATTTTAAAACTGTTTCAATAGTATTTACACCTGCTAAATGAAGGATATTTTTAGATTTGAAATCATTAGATAGTAATTTTCCTGTTTCTTCAAAAGAATCAACAAATATTATTGAATCCTTAAATTCTGAATAATCAACATCGGGCCTTTCAAAACGTATGTAAGGAATCTTAGCTATTTTAGAACACTCTATTGCAGTTGATGTAACATTAAATGCAAATGGGTGAGTTGCATCAATAAAAACATCAAAATTATTATAAATATTATTAGTATTATTAAAATTATTATTTATATTACTATTATTAATATCACTACTAGTATTATTTTTATTATTAATATCAGTATACTTATTATTAATGTTATTATTGATATTGATAGTATTAGTATTATTTTTATTATTAATAATATTACTATTATTAAAGTTATTATTATTAATATTAATATCTGTATTCTTGTTATTATTACTATTAAGATCAGTGATAATATTAAGTATTTCTTCTTTAGGTAAAGGCTTACCTATTACCTGATTCGAACCTGCATCTTTAGCTAATTTAGCACCATAATCAGTAGTAGTTGTAGTTAAAATATAAGGAGAATATTTAGAAGAATATTCATGTCTTAAAAATTTAATTATATTAATAGAATCTTTTGTTCCACCCATTAAAAAAATTCTTAGCCTATATGAATTATTATTCATTATATTCCCCATAAATTAAACATTCCTATTATATATATTAATTTTTAGTCATAAATCTATTCAAAATTTTCTCAGAAACAAGAATGGTGGCAGCTACAATTACAATTAGTATCCATTCGATAATACCTATTGCAGTTGTTCTGAAAATTCCTTGTAAATAAGGTAAATAAATTACTAAGAGTTGTAATAAAAATGAAATTGAAATAGCTATCCAGAAAAAGTTATTTTTCTCATTTGAATTTGCCCTATTGTTGATTGCATTGAATAGTTGATACATTACAAATACTGTAAAAGCAACAGTAGTTGCTATTTTTATATTTCCATCAGTAGAACTCAATTCATAGAAATAAAGAGCTAAAGTACCAACGGCCATTACAACACCTGCAATAATTATCCTAGTGAGGGTGTTTTTGTTTAATATATTTCCTTTTTCTGGTGCTCTATTCATTATATTCTCTTCAGCACCTTCTGTACCAAGTGATTGAGCAGGAGGTCCATCCATTATAATGTTTATCCAAAGAATCTGAATAGGGTTGAATGGGATTGGTAAGCTAAGTAAAGATGCAGAAACAATTGTTAAGATAGCTCCAACATTTGTTGAAACTTGGAACTTAACAAAACGTTTTATATTATCGAATATTTTCCTTCCTTCTTTAATAGCTTGAACAATAGTTGCAAAGTTATCATCTTGAATAATCATATCAGATGATTCTTTTGAAACATCAGTTCCACTTCCCATAGCTACTCCAATTGAAGCTTTTTTAAGTGCAGGAGCATCATTCACCCCATCACCAGTCATTGAAACAACATTCTTATGTTTTTGAAGAGCTTCAACAATTCTAACTTTTTGTTCTGGATATACTCTAGCATATACTTGAACATCTTGTACTACATCCATAAACTGATTTTCATCAAGCTTATCAAGTTCTGCACCAGTTAAAACTTTTCCATCAGTGAAAATCCCAATTTCTCGTGCGATTGATGATGCTGTAGATTGATGATCTCCTGTAATCATTACAACTTTTATTCCAGCTGTTTTACATGATGCAACTGCATCTTTAGCTTCTTGTCTTGGAGGATCCATCATTCCAGCTAAACCAACAAATATAAGGTCTTTTTCAACCTCATCAGGATCTTCAATTAAGTTGTTAATACTATCATTACCAAGATCAATATCTTTATCACTAACTTTATAATTATTATTTTTTTCAACTTTTTTATAAGCAAGTGCTAAAACTCTAAGGGCTGAACTTGTCATCCCCCTGATATTATTACTAATAGTTTCCTTAGTTTCATCATCAAGAATTTCAATAGTTCCATCATTATCTACATATTTACATAAGCTTAAAATGATTTCTGGAGCACCTTTACTAAAAACATACAAATTATTATCGGTGATTATATCTGAACCATTAGTATTATTAACATTATTATCTCTTCTTTCATGAATAGTAGTCATTCTTTTTCTAACACTATCCAATGGGATTTCTTTAATTCTTGGATAATTATTTTCAAGATCAGATTTTAAATATCCATTATTTTCACCATACAACATTATTGCTGCATCAGTTGGATCTCCAATTATTTTTCCATCCTTAATACTTGAATTATTACACAAAGCACAAATTTCAAGTGCTTTTTTCTCATTAGTAAGCTTTGCATCCCTTACAGTCATCTTGTTTAAGGTAAGAGTTCCAGTTTTATCAGTACAAACAACAGTACAAGACCCAAGAGTCTCAACAGCTAAAAGCTTTCTAACAACAGCATTAGACTTAGCCATTTGCTGCATTCCTAATGCAAGAGTAAGTGTTAAAATGGCTGGAAGACCTTCAGGTACAGCAGCAACAGCTAAGGAAACAGCAGTCATGAATGTTGAAACAAGATCATGCCCTTGGAAAAATTGTAAAGCAAAAACAAGTACACAAACAACAACAGCTATAAGCCCTAGTGTTTTACTTAAATTAGCTATTTTCTCTTGTAATGGTGTTTTTGTATCTTCATCCTGAATCATTTCAGCTATTTTACCAATAGAAGTATTCATACCAATAGCTATTACAATACCCATACCTCTACCAGAGATAACATTAGAATCCATATAAGAAAATCTCTTTCTTACATTTTCATCATGAGACCCTTTATCAATATTTAAAATAGCATCTTCATTACCTTCAACACCACTACCTTTATAGCTGATATCACTATTACTGTCTTTAAGTACAGGTAAAGATTCTCCAGTAAGAGAAGATTCATCTATCTTTAAATCAGATGTTTCAATCATCATAAGGTCTGCAGGAATCTTATCTCCTTCTTCCACAACAACAATATCTCCAATAGTAAGTTCAGTTCCAGATATTTTCTCAAATTCCCCATCTCGCTTTACTACTGCTTCTGTAGATACTAAACTTTTTAATTTTTCCATAGCTTTTTCAGCACGATATTCTTGAATAAATCCAATAACCGCGTTTAATATTACAACTATTAGAATTACTATAGAATCAACAACTTCTCCTACAAAAAATGCTGCTATAGCTGCTACTATTAAAAGAGCAATTAATATATCTACAAACTGCATAAAAAATAGTTTAATAGGATGATCCTTTTCATCTTCCTCTAATTCATTCTTACCATATTTAGCTAAACGAATATTAGCTTCATTATGAGTTAAACCATTAGCACCAGTTTCATATTTTTTAAAAATCTTATCTAAACTAGTCATTAAATCCCTTATTCCTTATAATAAAATATAAATTAAATTGCTATATCCATATAATTTAATATATAATTAATAATTACTTTATCATAATTACTTTATTATAATTACTTTATTATATTATTAATTAGTATATTATATAATTAAACTAATATATTATATAATTAAACCACTATATCTCCGATTAACAACAAATAAAGAATAATTATTTATTAAAATAAAATTAATTAAATAATTATGATTATTCATATTTATTAATAATTATGCTTATACATATTGATTTTTATAGTTTTTATATTTTTATAATTTAAAAGTTAAAAATAAGAAATAATAATAAAAATAACAATAAAAGTAATATTAAAAATAACAATGAAAATAATAATAAAAAATATTAAAAATATTAGAATATTAAAATTATTTATGATTATTTAAGATTATTGAAAAATATTATAAAAAATAATAATAAAATATAATAATAAAAATAATGATAATAATAAAAATATTATTAAAAATAGTATTAAAGATACTATTAAAAATATTACTAAAAGTATTTTAAATATATTACTAAAAGTATTGTAAAATATATTACTAAAAATATTTTTAGAATTATTAATAAGCATATTAAAGCTAATAATAATATAATAAAAAGTTAATGTTTTGTTTTTATATCTTGAATACTTTTACTTTCATAAAAAATAGCTTTTTTAAAGTTAACAAGCCTCATTTTTAAATTTAAATTTAAATCTTCATTGAATAAAGGTTTAACAATCAGATCAGCACCAATTTCAGATGAAATATTCTCAATATAAGGTTGAATTTCTTGTGGAGGGCGAATAGAATATATTAAATCAGCTCCATGGTAAATATCCATATTAGGATTTCTAATATCATCAAAAAGAATATTTTTATTTGAAGGATTAATATCAGTCGCTATAAAATCTATATTACTACAATTAGAACAATTGATAAGATAATTTGAAACTCCAAAGAATTTTCCAATAGCTATTTCAATAATTTTACAGTTAGAATCCTCATATTTATCATTAATCTTATTACAATAACTAACTATATATTCTCCAAAATCATTCCACATATTATCTCCAAATATACTATAACTAACAATAGCATTATAATTAATACAATACACATTACAAATAATACTAAATACATTAAAAATAAATAATTAAAGATTGATTAAGAAAATGAGGGAACATTAAAATGCTCCACCACCTCCACCACCAGAGCCTCCACCAAAGCCTCCACCACCACCAGAAGTGGAATCAGCGGAATTAGCTGTGGATATTCCAGAATCAAAGCTTGAAAACAATAAGTATGTACCACCATAACTATAAAAGATATAGCCATCACTAGAATCCAAAACTTCTCCAGGTATTAATTTCTCCATAGCTTTTTGAACAGATTTTGCAACACCTAATGCAGTTGCATAAACTAAATATTTATTCCATATGGCAATAGAGCTTGGAGGGTGCTCTTTAATCAAACTAAAATCATTTAAATATTTTTTAAAATTATTCCACTTTTCTTCATTTTCCCTACCTTCAATAGTCCAACGCCCAAAAATATGATTAGGTAAAATTACAGTTATAATAGAAACTATAATCAAGAAAATTGAAGCATAAAATAAATTACTTAAAGATTCAACAAAGTTAAATGGTATAAAACCAGTTAATATTAAAAATAATAATAATCCTGATAAAGCAATTCCTATAAATCCTACTATACGAGCTAGATCATATCCTTTAGAAATAAAGAGTTTTTCAATACCACTATTTGCTTCATATTCAACATCACTAGACCAAGTTTTGAAATACTCTCTGAACTTTTTAGCATGAAACTCATCTTTCATATCATTTTCAAACTTATGTAAATCAAGCTTATTTTGATTATCTGCAAATACTTTTAAAACATCGAAAGCTCTTTTTTCGGAATTTTCAAGATTTGACTTATCTAAACTATCATCAAAAATTATAGAAGGACTGTTTGATTCATCTTCATTTTTTGATTTAGCAGAATAATTATCATCAAAATTTTCCATTTTAATATATTTTTTGTTTACTAAATTTAAAATCGTAGCTTTAAAAGCATTCATATCTACAGAACCAACATTACCCTTATATAATGCATTTACAAAAGCAGGAGATTCTTTAGTAGGAGGCTCATGTTCATAAATCCCTTGATATGTGATTTTAGGTTCTCTTCCATATTTGAAGTATATAAAAACAGGAATAATAGCTATTAGAATCATGAGTATAGCTAAAACATTATAAAATACTCCAAAAAAATTTATTCCATCTTCATATTCCTTTTGTATATTTTCAAAGCTAGCTACACCATTTCCTTCATTAATTTTAGCATAAGTTGGATCATTAAAATAATTTTTAGGTAAAACCATCCTTAATTCAAGAAGATCTCCAGAATTTATCGGATTAGAAGTAGATCTAACAGTATTTCCATCCCAATTATCATTTAGAACTAAGTCAGAAGGGTTAAACCAATATTTTACCCCCGTGTTATTGTTTAAATGAACATATGTATTGAGTTTACCTAAATTAAAGTCCCATCCACTTCCCCATAAAGTATAATGAAGAGTAGCTCCATCATTGTATAAATTGATAACATTTAAAAAATCATACTCATAAGTTACTTCAACGTTTTTATTAGTAACAGGAATTGTTTTTTCAGAATTTGAATATATATAAACAGTTATATCTTCCTGATCACCATTTCTACTAGAATTAAATGTAGAATAAGCACCTTTCGTAGTTATTTTAAGATTTTCAATTGATTCTCCAGTTTTCAAGGGAATATACCTATTAACCCCACGATAAGTTCCAGAAAAAGAATAGTGTAATGTTTCAACTACATGAATACTACCATTTTCTTGAATATACAAATTAATATTCGCAAATGGAACAGAATAACTTCTATCTCCATCCTCTGCAAAGTTAACACTAGTGAAAATAGCTAAAGAAATAAAAGCTAATAAAAATATAAGAATTAGTGATTTTTTATCCATAGATAAAAACCTCTTTATCAAAAATACTAAAATTTAACAGATGGAGTTGCCTTATCAGATTCATTAGCTTCAAAGAAATCAGCTTCATTAAAATGGAATAAAGAAGCAATCAAATTTGATGGAAACATCTGACACTTATTATTATACATCAAAACAGTATCATTATAAAACTGACGAGAATATGCTATTTTATCTTCAGTTTCAGATAATTGCATCTGTAAATCTTGGAAATTTTGACTAGCTTTCAAATCAGGATAATTTTCAGCTACCGCAAAAAGAGATTTAATAGCTTCAGTCAATTGATTATTAGCATCTTCAGCTTTTTTAACAGAATCAGCATTCATTAAATTAGATCTTGCTTCAGTAATATCAGTGAATACAGTTTTTTCATGACTTGCATAACCTTTAACAGTTTCAACTAGATTTGGAACTAAATCTATCCTCCTTTTCAATTGAACATCAATTTGAGCCCATCCATTTTTAACCTTATTCCTTGCACCAACAAGACCATTATATAAACCCATTATAACTAAAAGAATTATAACTATAATTATTCCTATTATTAAGTATAACCACCACATATTCACACCTTATTTTTACACAATTAGATTTATGAAACATGATAATAAAAGATATTTTTTAGTAAAAATCATTAAATATCTAAATATTATCTTTCTAAATATTATTTTTCTAAACATTGTCTTGATTAATTTTTATTATTGATTTATATCTTTATTAAATTATTTTAACTAATGAATTTTATAATTCTTATAATTAAAATAATACAATTATATCCTAATATTTTTAATTAAAACTATTTAAGATTTACTAAAAAACTAATAAAATAAATATAACTAGATAATAATCTAAAGATAGAAATTTTTTAAGATAAGAAAAAAATTAAAATAAATTTAAAGTAAATTTAAAATAAGTTTAAAATAAGTTTAAAATGAAATTAAAATAAAATTAAAATAAAGTGAAAAATTAACTAAAAATATAAAGCTAAAGAATAAAAAATATTACTAATCTAAAAAATAAAATTAAAAATAATAAAAAAATAAGAATAAGAAGAATAATAAAAAAATACGCCGAGACTGGGATTTGAACCCAGGCGGAGAAAATCTCCACAGGATCTCAAGTCCTGCGCCTTACCTGGCTAGGCTATCTCGGCAAATACAAAAAATAATCCATAATAAATAAAGTTACAGAAAGATAAAGTTATCTAATTGTAAAATTAAAACAATGAATTTTAATAAAATTAAAATATAGCTATAAATATAGCTAAAATAAAATCTAATAAAAATTAAAAGTTTAAGATTAACTGTTTAGTTAAAATTAACTTTTAAGCTCTATTTCAATACTTACATTGTCTGGAACATTGACTTTCATAACTTGTCTCATTGCTCTTTCATCTGCTCCAATTCCAACTAATCTTTTGTGAATTCTCAATTCCCATTTTTCCCAAGTAGCTTTTCCTTCTCCATCAGGAGACTTTCTAGTTGGAACTACTAACTTTTTAGTTGGTAATGGAATTGGACCTGAAAGATCTACACCAGTTCGTTCAGCAATCTTCTTAAGTTGATCACAGACAAAGTTGAGTTTATTTGGGTCAGTTCCAGTAAGTTTAATTCTTGCTTGATGCATTTTCACCCTCCAAAAAAAATAAAAAGGTATTAATCCATAAAAATGAATAATTAATAGCTATTAAAATAATAGCTAAAATTATTATAATTATTTAGCAGGTTCAATACCGATACACATACCAGCAGCTACGGTTTGACCCATATCTCTAATAGCGAATCTACCCATATGAGGGATATCTTTAATGTTTTCAATAACCATAGGTTTTGTTGGTTTAACTTTTACAATAGCTGCATCACCAGTTTTAAGGAAGTCAGGGTTTTCTTCTGCTACTTGACCAGTCTTAGGATCTAATTTTTTAGACAATTCTAAGAAAGTACATGCAACTTGAGAAGTGTGACAGTGGAATACAGGAGTGTATCCTACAGTGATAACACCAGGGTGTTGTAAAACAACGATTTGAGCATCAAATTCTTTAGCTACAGTAGGTGCATCGTTAGTGTGTCCAGCAACATCTCCTCTTCTAATATCATTTTTACCTACACCTCTAACATTAAATCCAACATTGTCACCAGGTTCAGCTTGGTCAAACATTTCATGATGCATTTCAATAGACTTAACTTCTCCAGAAGCTCCAGCAGGTTCAAATATTACATCTTCTCCTTTTTTCATTATACCAGTTTCTACTCTTCCAACAGGTACAGTTCCAACCCCAGTGATAGAGTAAACATCTTGAATAGGTACTCTTAATGGTAAGTTAGTTGGTTTTTCAGGTGCTTTGAAATCTTCAAAAGCAGGAATTAAAGCTTTGCCTTTGTACCAAGGAGTGTTAGAACTAGGTTCAGAAATATTATCTCCTTCAAATGCAGAAATAGGGATGAAAGGAACTTCAGATGGTTTGTATCCAATAGAAGCAATTAAAGTTGAAATTTCATCTTTAACTTTGTTGAATTTATCTTCAGCATAATTAACAAGATCCATTTTATTAACTGCTATAATCAATTGTCTGATACCTAATGTCATAGCTAAATAAACATGCTCTTTTGTTTGTGGTTGGACACCATCCACAGCATCTACTACTAATACTGCAGCATCTGCTTGGGAAGCACCAGTAATCATGTTTTTAACGAAATCTCTGTGTCCTGGACAGTCCACAATTGTATATTCGTATTTAGGAGTTTCGAATTTTGCATGAGCTAAATCGATTGTAACCCCTCTCTCTCTTTCTTCTCCAAGTTTATCCATAATAAACCTGAATTTATTTTCACCTTCATCTAATTGTTGTTCAGCGATTGCCCCGGATTTTAATAAAACGTGTCCTACGAGAGTGGATTTTCCGTGGTCAACGTGTCCAATAAATGCTAAATTTATATGTTCTTTTTCTTTTGCCATAATAAAAACCTCATTTCTAAATAATCAATTTATTATTAACATTTTTAAGTTTTTTAATATTTAATATAAACATTTCATTAGTAATTTTAGTAGTTAAATTAAGTTAATGCTTTAACTTAATTAAATTTGAACTTTCCTATATAAAAACTTACCCATTATATTGCCATATAATAGATCATAAATAAATATTTTAAATAAATATTTTATTAATATTCATAATAGTTTTAAAATGTTTTATTTTATAATATAATTTATACTATAATACTCTATTTTATAATACTTTATTAATAAAAAAATAAAGAAATAAAAATTTGAAGATTATCTTATTAATTTATCTAAACATTACCCAATATAATGTTCAGGACCATAAGGTTCAGGAGATAATCCTTTTCTTTCTCTTATTTCTCTAATAATCTGCTTTTGCAATTCATTTGGTAATCTTTCAAAACCTGCATTCTCAGTAGACCATAAACATCTACCTTCAGTAGCAGACCTAATATCTCCTGCAAAACCAAACATTTCAGCAACAGGAACCTTAGATTCAATCGATGCCATATCACCCTCTTGTCCCATATCAACAATTTGACCCCTTCTATTTTGAATTTCACGGGTAGCATTGCCCATATAGTCTTGAGGAGTATTGATAAATACTTTTTGAATTGGTTCAAGTAATGTAGGTTGAGCCATCATAATTGCAGCGAAAATAGCTTTTCTTATAGATGGAAGAACTTGAGCAGGTCCTCTGTGAACTGCATCTTCGTGAAGTTTAGCATCTACAAGCTTAAATTTTAATCCCATAGCTATTTCATTGGATATTGGTCCTGCATCTAAAGCTGATTCAAATCCTTCAATTAAAAGCTCTCTAACTTCATCCAAATATTGGATACCACGAGTTGCATTAATGAATATACTTTTATTATAAACATCCCAAACTTTACGAGCTTCTTCTTTTTCTAAACCACTTTCAATGAAGGTTGTAGCCATCTCTTTACCTTTAACTCTACCTTCTTTAATAGTTCCTTCATCAATTGCATCATATAAAGACTGATCCAATGGTTCGACTGTGATATAAAACCTATTATGCTTGTTAGGAGACTTACCTTCAACTGGATTTTCGATTTTTCCAGCTACAGTTTCTCTGTAAACAACAATTGGCTCAGAAGTTTCAATTTCAACACCTTTTTCATTGATCCTATATGTGATAATTTCTAAGTGAAGTTCACCCATACCAGAGATTAAATGTTGACCAGTCTCCTCATTAATATCTACACGAACAGTAGGATCTTCTTTAGAAACTTGCCTTAAAACTTCAATCAATTTAGGAAGATCTTTAGTATTTTTAGCTTCAACAGCTACAGTAACAACAGGTTCAGATATATGTTCTATGCCTTCAAACTCTTTTATCTTTTTGCTAGAATCACAGATAGTTTCACCAGCAATAGCTCCCTTAGCACCAGTTATTGCAACAATATTACCTGCAGGAACCTTATCAGTGTTAACTCTTTCTGCACCAAAGAATACTCCAACCTGTTGAGCTCTTGCTTTAGCATGAGAACCTACTAAAAAGACTTCACTACCTTTTTCAATAGTTCCACCATAAACTCTTCCAGTTGCAATTTCACCAGCATGCTTATCAATACTAACATTTGTTACCATAACAGCCAAAGGACCTTCAGAATCAGTGTGAATCATCGCTTGACCTTCTTCAGTTTCAATATCCCCATCCCAAATAGTTGGAACCCTGTAAGCTTGTGAAACTAAAGGACTTGGTAAATGTTCAACAACCATACCAAGTAAAACTTCAGTGATTGGTACTTTCTGTGCTAACTCTTTTTGATTTTCATTATCACAGTAGTCAATAATATCTTTAAAGTTTATACCAGATTTTTGCATAATAGGAATATTTATTGCCCAGTTATGATAAGCAGAACCAAAAGCAACACTACCATCAGTAACATCAACTTTCCATTCATCTTTTTTATCTTCTGGAGCCATTCCTTTGATAAGTTTATTTGCTTCAGCAATTATTTTAAGGAATCTGTTTTGAAGCTCTTCAGGTTCAAGTTTTAGCTCATTTATTAATCTATCAACTTTGTTAATAAATAAAACTGGCCTAACATTTTCTTTTAGAGCTTGTCTAAAAACAGTTTCAGTTTGAGGCATGATACCTTCAACTGCACAAACAACAACAACTGCACCATCTACAGCTCTCATTGCACGTGTAACATCTCCACCAAAATCAACATGCCCTGGAGTATCAATTAAGTTGATTAAATAATCATTATCATCAAACTTATGAACCATAGAAACACTTGCAGCATCAATAGTAATACCTCTTGCTGACTCCTGTTCATCAAAATCAAGACTTCTTGCATCACCAGCTAGCTCTTCAGAAATCATACCAGCACCTGCAAGTAAGTTATCAGATAAGGTAGTCTTACCATGGTCAATGTGAGCCACAATCCCAATATTTCTAATAAATTTAGGTTGATACATTAATTCCTTAATCTTTTCAATCATTTTACTACGTCTACTCACAAAAATCACCTATAATTAACATGTATCTCATTAAATACATATTTAAATAATCAATATTCTAATTAATGTGCAGCTCTAGCTACTCTTTCTTTCTCTTCTTTTTTACCAATAGCAAAACTTCTGGTATCATGTTCAGAAGCAAGAATCAACTCGTCAGCTAAACATTCAGCTACTGATCTTTTATTTTTAAAAGCAGACTGTAAAGTTCCTCTAGTCAAAAAACCTAAAGAAAGATCTACTCTTCTTTGTGGTGCTATATCAACAGCTACTTGATAACCAATACCACCATATTTAATTCTTGTAGTTTCTTCACGAGGAGAAGTATTTTCTACAGCTTTAACAAGAACTTGAATAGGATTTTGTTTAGTTCTTTTGTTTATAATTTCAAAAGATTCCTTAACAATATTATAAGCCTTATTCTTCTTCCCAGAATTTCTTTCAGTTCTCATTATTTTATTCATTAATCTTTCAACGATTGAAACTTTAGACTTTGCAAACTGTCTTCTAACATGTCTACCTAATGTGTGAGGAACTAAAGTTTCATCTAAGCATATATAGTTAATTAAACCTAAATCTTCAATTTTAATTTCTTTTAGGTCCCATTTTTCAAAAACTTGACTCATCAAATTACCTCTTTATAAATTTGAGTTGTAGTTATAATTATCTTACTGGTTTTTCTATTTTACCAATAACCATCTGTTCTAAAGAAACATTGTTAACTTTACTTACTTTCCAACGAACACCTGGAATATCACCCATAGATCTTCCAGAAGGTCCACCAATTCCTTCAATCATAACTTCATCATGCTCATCAATAAATCCAATAGCACCATCACCTGGAGCAAATGCAGTTAATTGTTTACCATTTTTGATTAATTGAACACGAACACATTTTCTTATAGCAGAGTTAGGCTGTTTAGCCTCAATTCCTACTTTTTCAATAACAATTCCTCTAGCTTGAGGTGCTCCTTCAAGAGGGTCTGCTTTTACGTCTAAACGTAAAGCTTTCCTTTTGTAGTCCACATCTTTCCACTTGAAATTTTGTCTATTCTTTTTAAGCTTTTTTGCAGCAAAAAGTCCTGGCATAAATAATTCCTCTTTAAATTTTAATTTATTAATTTTAGTAATTTAAACTATCTAACAATTAAATTAGTATCATTAAATATTATTAAATCAGTATTACATATTAAATTAGTATTATACATTAAATTAACATTCTTAAAATAATATTACTATAATTTAACATTATTTAATTTAGTATCAATTAATTTAGTATTAATTAATTCATTATTAATTAAATTAGTATTAATTAATCTAATATTAATCAATTTAATAGAATTTATATTATAATATATTAAATTTAATCCTATATAATAGATATAAAATAGATAAATAACGATGACATTAGCTATGAGTAGCTTACAGTCTAAAAAACATTGAATTTAAAAATAAGATTTCAATCTTAAAGTATATCAAATATCAATGACATTTATCTATATAATAGGTTATACAGTTAATCCTAAACGGATTTTTTTAATTAATATGTAATTAAGTATGATCTATAGCAATTTGGCACACAATAGCTATAGTCTAAATTTTTTTAGTCTTTTAAGATATATTAAGATGGAAAAAATTTAACTTATTACTATATATTTTAACCATATCTATTATAAAAATATATTAATTATAACCTTTATAAATCTTGTGAATTATCTTAGAATTTATTGATAATTTTATAAATAATTAATTTTATCAATAATTAGTTTTATCAATAATTTGTCAATTTATTAAATATAACAATAAATATAATTCTTTACAAGAAGTATTCTTTACAAAAAGTAAATTTTTTATAAATACTATATTTTTATAAATACATATTTTTTATAAATAATATGTTTTTTATAAATTGTCTATTTCTTATAATATAGTTCTTTATAAATAACCTATTTTCTATTAGTCTTTTATAATTCTTTTATAAATAATCGTTATCTATTTTAAATATTAAAATAATTTTATAAAAATGATTATAATAAAAATAATATTGAAAGCATCATTTTAAAATGATGCTGCTAATATTGTGCTGTCTTTTAGCTAACAACTTAGCTCTTTCAATATTATGACCATTTTTACCAATGGCAATTCTCTTATTTGTAGAATCCGCAACCACTGTAGCTACTTTTTCTTTATTTTCCTTTTGAAGTACTTTAATAGATTTAAGTTCAGCAGGAGCCATTATATTCTTTATAAATTCAGTCATGTCTTCAGAATGCTCAATTATTTCAACACCCTTATCAACAGCCTTTTGAACTTTAGTAACAGTACTTCCACCTTTACCAATAGCTAAGCCCATATCACCATTTTTAACAACAAAAGTAACTTTGCCATTATCTTCATCAATAATACAATCCTTAACCATTGCTCCAGTCATACTCTCAAATAGAGCTATGTATCTTATTTCATTTGCATTAAATTTAATAGACACAAAAATCTACCCCTACTTAGATATTATTTCTAATATAGTAGAATCTCCTGGATCGTTTATGACTAATGTAGCCACAGTAAAAGGTTTACCGCAAACAGAACCTAATTCAACACTAGTTCCTTCGAAAGTGTGAACTGGGATTTCTGAAAGTTTTGAATAATATTCTACATCTTCTAAAATTTCATTAGGACTATTTTGAGCAACAACTACTAATTGTCCTTTACCTAATTTCAAAGATTGAATTGATTTTTCAGAGCCTAAAGTGACATCACCTGTGTCAACTGCTACTCTAATTCCTCTATCTACGTCCATCATCTGCCTCCTTCATTATTTCTTAGATTTATTTGGTTTCATGACGACACCGACTGAACCGGTACCGAGGGGTATAGGTTGTCCTATGATAATGTTTTCGATAATTCCAGTTAATTTATCAATTTCTCCACGTATACTTGCACGGAGAAGATGTTTACCAGTCTCTTCGAATGCTGCACGAGCAAGAACACTAGCTTTCTCACCACTAATACCATGACGACCAATAGAACGAACTGTTCCTTCAGAAGTCATCATATCAGCTACTAACATAATGTGTCTAACATCAACACTAAGACCCTGTTCTTCAAGAGTACGAAGAGCTTCATTAATAATAGAATTACGAGCAGCTTCAATACCTAAAACAGTTTCAATTTCATGAATATCATTTGTGGTGGTTCTAACTCCATCTACACCATCAATTTTTAAAATATCACCAAGATTTGAACCTTCAGTATGGATGATCCATTCATCCTCTCTTCTTATAATGACTTTTCCAATATTCTTAATACCACTTATCTGTAAGTCACGAACTTTATCTGCAAGAAGTCTGAGTTCTCTTATAGTTTGTTTTGCAGGTTCAAAAACAATAACATTTTCTTTTATATTTGATTTTTTAAATGCTTTTTCAATGTTAGCTAAAATCTCTTCAATATCAAGTCTTTTATCTTCAATTTTTTCTTCATCAAGTATTGCTTCAACTTTCATTTCAGCATAATTAATATAAAAATCTTTCAATATATCATTTAAAGTACTTTTACCAATACGGTTAGCTAACTTCTTAACAAATTCCTCATCATCCCTATGGTCTTCATCAAAATAAATAGCCATAGTTGGAGTTGAAATCTTTTTTCTTGCATCAACAATCTCAATAAGCCTTGGAAGACCTAAGGTAACGTTTAGCTCAGCTACTCCTGCATAGTGAAAAGTACGCATAGTCATCTGAGTACCTGGTTCACCAACAGATTGAGCAGCAACTGTACCAACTGCTTCTCCAGCTTCAACTTTAGCTCGATCATAAGCCTTTCTAACCTTAATAATTAGTTTTTCAAGTTCAGTATCAGTAAGTTCTCTTCTAACATAAGCTTCTGCAATATCATGAATATAACTTTCTGGAAAGTCTGCTTTTTTCTTTTTAGCTACCTTCTCTACTTTTTCAATTATTTTTTTGTCAATTCCCATTTCTTCCACAAAAACCACCTAATCAATACTCATAAAATAATAGCTAATTTATTTAACCCTCATTTCATCAATGATTTTATCTAAGTCTGCAGCTTTACCATAATCACTTTTAGCAGGATCTACACCATCTTCACCAAACATTGTTTGAATAACCATTCCCCTATTATCAGTGACTAAACCGCTTTCTCTTACATTAAGGTCTTGGAGAGCATTAACAAGCCTTCTTTGCATATATCCACTTTGTGCAGTACGAATAGCAGTATCAACTAACCCCTCTCTTCCCCCCATAGCATGGAAGAAAAATTCAATTGGATCAAGTCCTTCTTTATAACTTGAATGAACAAATCCTCTTGCTTTTGCACCAAGTTCATTCTTTCTAAAGTGAGGTAAAGTCCTTTCAATATAACCTCTATCAATACGGCCCCCACGAACAGATTGCTGACCAACACAAGCAGTTATCTGAGTTAAGTTAAGCATGGAAGCTCTAGCACCAGTAGTAGCCATTATAACAGAATGATTATCCATTCCAAAGTAACTTTCAGCGATTTCACCAGACTTATCCCTTGCCTCACCAAGAACCTGCATGATTTTCATTTCAAGAGTTTCCTCTAAGCTTCTTCCAGGTAATGCTTCAAGTTCATCATTTTCATAAGCTTCTACTAATTTATCTACCCTTTCTTCAGCACTATAAAGATGAGCTTCAATTCTTTCTTTAGCTTCTTCTGGGATTTCTTCATCATTAGTACTTGTAGTAATACCTACTTTCATAATACCAGAAATAGCAAGATCTGTAGATGCATCAAGGAATTTCCTTGCTTCATCAGAGCCATATTCCTTCATTATAGTATCTAATATTTTACCAGAGAAAGAACCATAAGCTTTTTCATCCATAGCACCAGAAACAAGTTCTCCATCTTCAATAACAACATAAGCATCATATTCACATTCTTTTAGCATACATTCGTCACATTTTTTACAAATTTCTGCTTTATACTGCATATTAAGATTTTCTGGAAGTAATAAACTAAATATTTCTTTTCCAGTCCAGTCACGATGTTTCCTTTTAGGAATTGGAAGTTTAGCTTTTCTAATAATTTGGAAAGCTTGTTCTTCAGTGAAATTTGAACCAGTCCTTGTAAGTAAATATGCTCCAGAAATATGATCGTGAATAGCTCCAATAATTGGTCCACCAAACCTAGGAGATAATATATGTTCTTGAACTCTCATAAGAGATTTAGCTTCAGCTCTTGATTCGTCAGTCTGGAAAACATGCATATTCATTTCGTCTCCATCAAAATCTGCATTGTATGGAGGACATACACATAAATTAAGTCTAAATGTTTTATATGGTAGAACTTTAACTTCATGAGCCATCATAGACATTCTATGAAGAGAAGGTTGACGGTTGAATAATACAATATCCCCATCTTTTAAATGACGTTCTACAATAAAACCAGGTTCTAACATTTCAAGTATTGCTTCTTTTGTTTCATCCAAAACTCTTATTTTTCTACCATCAAGTCTAATAACATAATTAGCACCTGGATGAACCTTAGGACCATTATTAATATGTTCTTTCATTTGTTCAATATTCCAATCATTAACATGAACAGGAACCGTAACTTCCGTAGCTATCATCTCAGGAACACCAACCTCATTAATACTAATATTAGGGTCTGGAGAAATTACAGTACGTGCAGAAAAATTAACCCTTTTACCTGAAAGATTACTTCTAAACCTACCTTCTTTCCCTTTAAGTCTCTGAGCTAATGTTTTAAGTGGTCTTCCAGACCTATGTCTAGCTGGAGGAACACCAGATGCCTCATTATCAAAATAAGTAGTAACATGATATTGTAATAATTCCCAAAGATCTTCTACAATTAGCTGAGGAGCTCCAGCTTCCATATTTTCAACTAATCTTTGATTAATTCTTAGAATATCAACAAGTTTATGAGTCAAATCATCTTCAGAACGTTCTCCAGTTTCTAAAGTAATAGAAGGTCTTACAGTAACTGGAGGAACAGGTAAAACAGTCAAAACCATCCATTCTGGCCTAGCAACTTCTGGATTAACCCCTAAAATATAAGCATCAGAATCAGTGATTTTTTCCAATTTTTCCCTTACTTCACTAGGAGTTAACTTATAGTCTCCTTCAATTATTGAAATTGGCTTATCAATTTTAATATCTTCTTGTTCTTCATCACAATGAGGACATTTATCTCTTCTAGCTGTAACATAAATCTCTTTAATAATGTCATTAATACTTTCATCATTTTCCTTCAAAGCATCAATTTTTGCTCTATAGTCCTCAATTTCAGTATCTGTTAAAAGTATACGACCACAAGAGTTACATGTAGACCTTAAGATTTTATGAATAGTATCACCAAAACCTACATGAATTACAGGTCTTGCTAAATCTATACTACCAAAATGTCCCTGACATTCTCCTCCTTTAGCACCACAAGCACGACATCTTAAACTTGGGTCAATAACTCCTAAATGAGGATCCATTAATCCATTTTCAATAGGATATCCATCTTCATCATAGGTATCTGGAGTTTCAATCCTAGTAACAGACATTTTTCTAATATCATCTGGAGACATAAGCCCAAAGTTAATTTGAGAAATCTGTTTTATTATTCCTTTCAAAATATTGGCTCCTTAATAATTCCTAATTAATTATAATAATATTCATAATTTTCATATTCATCATAATTCTAATAATATCATAAAATTCTAATAATATAATAAATAATAACAAAATTATATAAATTTAACAAAATTATATAAACTTTATAATAATGTTATAATTAAGCTTTATCCTCTAAAACTAATTTAGGGAATATACATAAACTTTTAAGCTCGTCTAAGAGAAGTTTAAATGCATAAGAAATTTCAACAGGGTATGAATCAACATCACCACAAATAGGACAGTACTTTTTATCCCTAATTTTATCATAAACTGAAATCATACCACAATCGCCACAAATAATAGCTTCATATTTGTCAGACTCATCTAAAAGTCTTTCTTTAAGTGCTAAAGCTGCTCCATGAGCAATTAAACAATCTCTTTCCATTTCTCCAAATCTTAAACCACCTTCACGAGCCCTACCTTCAGTAGGTTGACGTGTAAGAACTTGGACTGGTCCTCTTGAACGAGCATAGACTTTATCAGTAGTCATGTGATGAAGTTTCTGATAGAAAGCTACTCCAACAAATATTTCAGCTTCAATTCTTTCCCCAGTCATACCATTATAAAGAGATTCACAACCAGCTGATTCAAAACCATTTGCTTTTAAAGATTCTTTAAGTTCTGCCTCTAAATCTTCATTAAATGGAGTTCCATCAATTCGCTGCCCTTCCATACAACCAGCTTTACCAGCAACCATCTCTATTACCTGACCAACAGACATTCTTGAAGGAATAGCATGAGGATTAACTATTAAATCTGGAACAACACCCTCTTCTGTAAATGGAACATCTTCTTGAGATAATATAAGACCAACAACACCTTTTTGACCGTGTCTTGAAGCAAATTTATCTCCAAATTCAGGTTGTCTAGTATCTCTAACTCTTATTTTTGCTAACTTACTTCCTTCTACAGTTTCTGTAAGTAAAACTGCATCAACTATACCTTTTTCACCATGTCTTACAGTAACAGAAGTTTCTCTTCTTCTTTCAGCTACAGTTCCAAACTCATCAATTTCTTCTAAAAATCTTGGAGGAGAAGTTTTTCCAATTAAAACATCACCAGATTCAACATAAGACTCTGGATTAACAATACCATCATCATCTAAGTGACGATAAGCTTCTTCAGAACGATAACCTCTTACGCCTTTTTCAGGAACTTCAAACTTATCTTCTTGTCCACCAGGATATCTTCTTTCAGAAGCTTCATAAGATCTAAAGAATGAAGATCTAGACATTCCTCTTTCTAAAGAAGACTTATTTAAAATCAATGAATCCTCCATATTATAACCTTCAAAAGACATTACCGCTACAACAAAATTCTGTCCAGAAGGTCTTTTATCATAATTAGTAGCATCAATAATACGTGTTTTAACTAAAGGTGTTTGAGGATGATGTAAAAGATGAGCCCTTGTATCAGTACGTAATCCATAGTTAGAAACATAAAGTCCCAATGCTTGTTTTGTCATACCTGCTTCCATAGTATTCCTTGGAGAGGAATTATGATCAGAAAATGGAATAATTCCTGCACAAATACCCAACATAGTAGATGGATCAATTTCTAAATGAGTATGATCTTCATTCAAATAATTTAATCCCATAGCAATATATGAATTCTCTTCTTCTTCAGCATCAAGATATTCAATAACCCCCATATTTATAATATCATCCCATTTAAGCTCACCATCGGCTATTTTTTCAATATGTTCATCTTTAAGCAAAGGAACGCCGTTTTTAACCAAAATTAAAGGTCTTCTAGCTCTTCCAGGATCATTGAATATATATATTTCATCAGTTTCATCATAGTAAGTAATATTCATTTCATCAGAAACTTCACCTGATCTTCTTTTTTCTCTCATCTCAGTAACGAAATTTTCAGGATCTTCACAGTTTCCGATTAATTCCCCATTTATATAAATCTTAGCTTTATTCACCTAACTCCTCCAATAAAAAAATTAAGTAACATTTACATCATGAATAATTAATAGTGAATAATTAATAGTAAATAATTAATGTTTAATGATTAATTATAATATTAATTATAATAATTAATTATGAATAGTTAATAATAATTATAATGATTTATTTTATAATTTTATTTTATAATTTTAAATTTTACTCCAAAATGCCCATTTCTCTAATTGCTGTTTTAATATCTTCAGGATCTGAACCTTCAGAAATTTTACACATCAAAGCTAAATTTTTTACTAACCCACAATTAGGACCTTCAGGAGTTTCATTAGGGCAAATCTTACCAAATTGAGTTGGATGTAAATCCCTAGCTTCAAAATGAGGCTGACTTCTACTTAATGGAGAAACAACTCTTCTAAGATGTGAAAGTGTTCCCATGTAACTGGTTCTATCAAGTAACTGACTTACACCAGCTCTTCCACCAACCCAATTACCAGTAGCAATAGCATGTTTAATATTTTCAGTCAAAACATCAGATCTTACAGCTTGTCTAATTGAAGGTTCTTTACCACGAGAAATACTTCTTTCAAGCTGATAACTCATATCTCTTGTAAGACTTGTAAATGCAACACGGAATAAATCTTCCATCAAATCACCAGAAACACGAAGTCTTTTATTAGTATAATGATCCTTATCATGAGGTTCTCTCATTTCATATATTACCTGAAGTAACATTTCACACATTTCAGCAAGATAGATAGCTTTATCTCCTCTTCTATCTCCTTCTACACCCATGTGTGGAAGTAAATACCTGTCAATAACATCTTCAGCACGTTTAATACGATATTCTTCAGTCATACCTTTTGCAACACGATTACCAATATATTTAACTGCTGCCTTTTGAAGATATTCTTCTCTCTCTTCCTTATCTAGACCTTCCATTTCTTTTGAATCAAGTTTTAATGCTGCTTCTGAAACTTGTATATCATCAGCTACAACCATTTGAAAATTAAAATCATCTGAAATAGCGGTGATAATTTCTTCATCAGTAGAAAGACCCAATGCTCTAAGCAATATTACAAGAGGAATTTCACCAGGAACATAAGGGAAGGATATTCTTAAAAATACTCCGCTTTTTCTTGGTTTTCTATATTCAAGAGAAATCCTTGCTCTAAAACCACTTTTAATAGAAGTAACAATAGCTTTAGCACGTCTATCTTCAATTTCACCAAGACGTTCTAATATTATCTTATTTGGAGCTATTTCTTCCATAGTAACAACAGCTCTTTCAGAACCATTAACAATGAAATATCCACCAGGATCTTGTGGATCTTCACCTTTAGCTAAAAGTTCATCTTTATCAAGGCCATTTAAATGACAAACATCAGATTTCAACATTAAAGGAAGTTCTCCAATATAAACTTTTTCAAGTGGATTTTCCTCTTCTCCATGATCCAATGCCATCTCTAAATACATATGTGCAGAATAAGTTAAATTTCTAAGCCTTGCTTCAGTAGGATAAATTAAACTCTTAGAACCATCAGCTTCCTTAGTGAATGGTTTTTGAATCTCAATTTTACCAGTCTTAAGTGTATACTCTCCTTGTTCAAGAGTAATAGGCTCAGTTATATCAATTATATTTTGTATACGGTTATTTACAAAGTCATTATATGATTTAATGTGATGATCAACTAAATCATATTTATCAAAAAATGCGTCTACCAATCCCCATGTATTATTTTTCATGGACTTCCTCCAAAATAAAGTCTATATTAAAGTATATTAAAGTATTATTAAATATATTAAGTTAATATTAGAATATATTAAAATATAATTAATTATATTGAATTATATTAGAATATTAAAATATAAAATATTATACAATATTAATATGAAAGATTAATTAAATTATGCATATTAATATGAATATTAATATGAATATTATTATATAATAATTAATATAATTATTATTATAAATGTAAATTGTGAAATAATGTAAATTATGTAATTATAGTAAACATCAACCATGAATAAATATATTAAACAAAAAACAAAACTCAAAAAGCCATTTTATTCAAATAATAGACTTTAAATATTATAATACAACTAATTAGATAACATATTATAAATATTTGAATATGACTAATTAAATATATGTTCAGTTCAATTTTTTAACAATTTAGTAATTTATCAAGTCATATATCACATATATAAAATAGCTTTAATAGCTATTATTCATAAGTTCAGATATCAATTTACGATATCAAATTCAGTAAAATAAAAAACATAGAATTTAATAAATATTGCCAAATGATATATTAGATTCCCATAAATGTATAACCATAATGTATTCATGTATTATCGTATTTATATGTATTATCAATATACAATTATAAAAGATATTAATTTATACATAGAAAATATATATAAATTAATAAGACATAATAACTATTAATAATAATTCTTAAATTTCATTAAACAGTACTTAACCAACAAATAACCGAATTAATTATTTTATAACAAAAAAATTATTTATAATAAAAGGTATTTATTATAATTTTCATCATATATTCAAATTTTATCAATATATTTTATATGTTATATATTATATATTTAGCTATATATTATATTTTTCTGATTATATAAATATTTAAAATAATATTATATAAAATTAATAATATTATAAAATTATTATAAAATTTATAATAAATTAGTATCAATCTAAATTTATATTTGATTACAGTACCTAATGTATTAAACTAATGTGATTAAAGCTACTTAATGGTAAAGCTACCTAATGTAACTAGTCAACTAACCTATAAGTAATAAAAGTTCCAGCAGTAGGACTATCACGTGTAATTTCTAAAATATCTCCCTTTTTAGCATCAATAGATTTAACAACAGGATCATTAATCTTAATTCTAGGAAGATGTTCTATTTCAAAATCTAGATCTTTAAAAATTTTTTCTATTTCTGATTTAGATAAAACAGCATGACTTGGAACAAGTTCATGCTTTAAAATATCTTTACTCACAATATTTCCTCCGGATAAGAAAATTTAAATATAAAATTAGAACGGGCCCGACGGGAATTGAACCCGCGGCCGCTTGGTTAAAAGCCAAGCGCTCTGCCAGACTGAGCTACGGGCCCTGATTGAATACAAATAATTTATATTTAAATATACTTTCTCAAATATGTGCAATATAATTTAATAACTATTAAACTAGTAAGTTGAACTAATAACAATTAAAAATTGGTAACAATTAACCACTAATTACTTATCCACATACTATCTCAAATATACTAAATATATACAACGTATTTTAATTTAATACTTTAAATATATATTTAAACGCCCTGGCCGGGATTTGAACCCGAGTCGCGGGCTCGACAGGCCCGCATGATAGCCCCTACACCACCAGGGCAGGTTTTAAATTTATTATACTAATTATTATATAATATTTAATAGTATATAAATGTTTAACTATAATAACAAGTTAAATAACTAAATTTTATTAATATTATATTATAATTAATATTAATTATAATTACTAAAAATTAATTCATAAATTTAATCATATATTATAAATTTTATATATTATATTTATTTTTTATATATTATACTAAATTTTATATATTATAAATTAAATCAATATAATCTTTAATGAATACAATCAACACATTATAGTTATAAAATTACTTATATATAAAGCTTATGGTTTTATATAAATTTCAAATAAAATAGCACAATTATCTTAATAATTAATCAGTATTGAATTTGAATCTTTATATTCAATTTAAATTTTAATGCTTTAATATAAAATCCCGCCTGCCGGACTTGAACCAGCAACATTTGGATCTACAGTCCAACGCTCTGCCAAATTGAGCTAAGGCGGGCATTGATAATGGGACCACCCGGATTTGAACCGGAGTCTCAGGCTCCCAAAGCCCAAAGGATCGACCAAGCTACCCTATGGTCCCAAATTTATTTAATTTAAACTATTCGTTATGTTAGGATAATTTGTTTGAATTATACAAATCAAAACTCTATCACCCAGCACATTATAGTATGTTAAATTTAATCATATATATACTTTTTCATATCTTAACAATTTTTACAATAATATTTACCTATTTAATTTTTTAAAGTTTATTACAACAAATATTGAAAGAAATATTTATAAAAGTCTAAGAATTTATAAAAATCTAATATTAAAATTTAATATTCTATAAAAATCTAAGAATCTATAAAATCCAATAATCTATAAAGGTATAATAGCTTATAAAAATCTAAGAATTTATAGAATTCAATCCATATTATATCATAGATAAAAAAATTCTTTAAATAAGATATTAGTTAAAAAGACAATATATTTCAATTTAACATATATGATAATAGTTTTGAAAGCCCCGGACGGGAATTGAACCCGCGACCACGAGATTACAAGTCTCGCGCTCCACCAGACTGAGCTACCGAGGCACATGTTTAAATCATTTAATAATGCAACATCACTCTTTTAGTTTATTTTAGCTTAAATACTTTTCTAAATTTATAACTTTAACATTTCTTTTTAAAATAGTAAAAATAATTATTTATAATATACAAGTATAAGATATTACTAAAACTTGTAATTCTTGTAAAAACATTATCAAAATAATATTTTATTAAACAAGCATATAAATATTATTATATTTTATTCTAATAACTTTAAATGTTAATATATTAATTTATTAAATTATTTTAGTATCTATTAAATTATATTAGCATATTAACTCTAAATTTACAAGCAATAACCATAGAATTAACAGTTAAGGACATAAAAAAACATCCTAATAAAGAATGAAAATTCATATAAAAATTATCAATATTTATTAACAAAGAATATAAAAAATATAATTAAAAAATAACAATAGTTAACAAAGTTAATAGAATAAATTATTGTAATATATTACAAAATTATTAATAATATATTATAAAATTAATAGAATAGACTATAATGTTATTAGAATAGATTATAAAACTGTTAGAATAGATATAAAATTATTATAGATTATAATATAAATAATGTGATAAAATGATTAAAGCTAATTCTAAAATTATAAAAGATATTATACAGGCATTGGAGAATGTAAAAAACAATACTCCACTTACACATTGTATAACAAATTATGTTACAATTAATGATTGTGCAAATGCTGTTCTAGCTATCGGAGGATCACCTATGATGGCAGATGATCCTGAAGAAGTTGAAGAATTTGTTGAAATAGCAGATACATTAGTTATAAATATAGGGAAAATGAGTCAAAGCCAAATAGAAGCTATGATAATTGGAAGTAAGCATGGGATGGAAACTAATACCCCTATTGTTTTAGATCCTGTGGCTGTAGGTGTAACTGAGCTTAGAAATAATCTTGTTCTTAAACTGATTAATGATTCTAAAATAGATGTTATTAGAGGAAATATGTCTGAAATAAAAGCTATAGCAAGATTAGTAGAATTAAATGAAATATTAACACTGAATAAAGCTAAAAGCAAAGGAGTAGACGTTTCAGAAGATGATGAAATAACAAAAACAAATCTAAATGATAATGGAACAATTGTAAAAGCATTAGCAAAAAAATTAAATATTATTATCATAGCTAGTGGAGCTATAGACATAATTTCCAATGGAAATACTACTTATGCTTGTGAAAATGGAGACCCACTAATGCCAAAAATAACTGGAAGTGGATGTATGCTAACTTCAATTATTGGGGCATTTTGCGGTGTTAATGATTCTTTTATTGGAGGAATAGCAGGTACAACAATTATGGGAATAGCTGGTGAACTAGCAGGTCAGGAAGTTGAAAAAGAAAATTCTGGAACTGGAACTTTTAGAGCAAAGTTAGTTGATTATTTGTATAAGATAGATGAACAAACAATTGAAGAAAAAATAAAGCTATATAAATTAGAATAAAGCTATATGAATTATAATAAAATTATATAAAATACTGAACTAAAAATGTATAAAATATTTAGCTATTTAATAGGTGGGACGAATGGATAAGCTTGAATATACAACTAAACCTAATTACTCATTGTATCTTGTTACAGACAGAAATAATAAAAAGGATGAAGAATTTTTAAAAATTGTCGAAGAAAGTATTTTAGGAGGAGTTACAATTGTTCAGTTAAGAGAAAAAGATACTCCTACTGGAAAATTTTATGATATAGCTTTAAAACTTAAAAATTTAACTTCTAAGTATGATATTCCATTAATAATAAATGATAGATTAGATATTGCATTAGCTATAGATGCAGATGGAGTTCATGTAGGTCAAAGTGATATGCCTGCAAATATAGCTAGAAAAATGGTTGGAGAAGATAAAATATTAGGAGTATCTGCAGCTACAATTTCAGATGCATTAACTGCTGAAAAGCATGGTGCAGATTATATTGGAAGTGGAGCTATATTTCCAACTGATACAAAAGAAGCAGAATGTATAGATATGAGCTATCTTAAAGAGATTATAAATAAAGTTAATATTCCAGTAGTTGCTATTGGAGGATTAAACGAAAATAATATTAATTCCTTAAAAGATACAGATATTAAAGGAATTTCTGTTGTTTCTGCTATTATGAATAGTATGGATCCTAAAAAATCAGCAACAAGATTAAAAAAAGAATATGATCATTTATAATTAAAATAATAATTATTTTGTAGTTAAAATAATAATAGTTTTAATTTGAAATAATAATATTGTATTTAAAATAGTAATTATCTTATATTTACATTTTATATTTTAAAATAATGATTATATTTTATTTAAAATAGTAATTATAAGAGTAATTAAAGAATAAATTTATTTTTTAGCAGAGTCTATTAATGCCTCAACAGCAACTAATTTTTTACCAGAAAGAAGATTTATACAAGCACCTCCACCACTACTAATATGATCGACATCATTTTCAAACCCCATTGCTACAGTAGCAGCTGCAATATGACCTCCACCAATTATAGAAAAACCTTCAGAGCTAGCTATTGCATTTAAAATATCTTCAGTCCCCATTGCAAACTTTGACTCTTCAAATACTCCTGCAGGGCCATTTGCAAAAATAGTTTTTGCACTTCTAATAATTTTTGCATAATCCTTAATCGATTCAATCCCTATATCAAAAATAGAGAAATTAGGAATCTTATCAACAGTGACATCTTCTCTTAAACCTTCTTTATTTTGAATAGCTACATCTTTAGGATATACAATCTTAGAACCATATTTTTTAATGAGTTTTTTAGATTTTTTAACTAAATAACAGTAATCTCTATCCTTAATAAATTTTTTATTAACTTTACCAATATCATATCCTGCAGCCAAAAGTAAAATATTAGCCACTAGTCCTGATGTTAAAACATAATCAGCAGTTCCATTTTCTAAAACATTTTTCATAACATCAATTGAATCATCAGACTTCATCCCACCCAAAATAAAAACACAAGGATGTTCAACATTATCAATAGCATTTTGGAGAACCTTCAATTCTTTTTCCATTACCCTACCTGCTGCAGATGGTAAAATTGGTGCAAATCCAACTAATGAAGGTTGAGACCTATGTGCAGCTGCAAAAGCATCGTTTACAAAGATATCTATTATTGGAGCTAAATTTTGAGGAATTAAAGTCTGAGATTGTTCTTCAGGAGATTTACTAATAGATTCTTCAGAAAAAAATCTAACATTTTCAAGAAGAAGAATTTCACTATTTTTTAAGTTTTTTATAGTTTCTTTAGCTTCATGAGAAAAGATTGAGTCAATGTATTTAACATCAATATTTAAATTTTTTGAAAGGACATGACTATGCTGTTCAAGTGTTGTAAAATCCTTTTTACCAGGTCGGCTTTGGTGAGCTAAAACAACAACTTTAGCACCTTTATCAGAAAGTTCTTTTAGTGTTTCACTATGTAATTTCATCCGAGTGTCATCTAAGATAATTCCTGAGTTAGGATCAACTGGTGAATTAATATCCACTCTGACTAGAACAGTTTTACCCTCAATATCAAAATCATCAATTGTATTAAATTTAATTGTCATTCTATTCTCCAGATTATAAAAATTAAATAAATTTAAATCTTACTAACTAAATTTATTAATGCTTCTTTAGGGTTATCTGCCAATATTATTCCTGAAGCTAGAAGAACTCCAGATGCTCCTAAATCCAAAGCTGCGCGCATATCATCACCCGTAGAAATTCCAGCACCGCATAAGACCTCTGTTTTTTTATTAATTTTTTTTACTTTTGATACAGTTCCTTCAACAATTTCTGGTTCAGCTTGAGACACAGGAATACCAGAGCCAATAAGTTCTGGAGGCTCAACAGCAACAAATTCTGGATTAAGAGTAGCTGCTGCTACACTAGTTTCAATATTGTTAGTACAAACTACTGAAAAAACATCTCTTTCTTTAGATAATTTAATAACTTCACCAATATTAGATAATTTCATTCTTTTTTCAGAATGGTTTAATAATGTCCCATTTATCCCTGATTCAATCATACAATCTATAAGATTGCTTCCAGTATGTCCTCCAGGATTTATAGGATCTATATGCTGAGCCAAAATAGGAACATCAGTTTCTTGAGTTATTCTAAATATATCTGTAGCTTGAGGAGCAGCCGCCATAGTTATACCTGATTCAATAGCTGCAGACTCAAGATCTTTAGCTAAATTAAGTGCATTTTCTCCACTAGATTCTAAATAAGTCTTAAAATTTAAAATAACAATTGGTGTTTTGATTTTATTTATTGTCAAAAAAATTCCTCACTTAATTAATTATTAAAATTTGAATATAATATAAATAAAAATTATTAAAACCTAAATATCATATTATTTGTTATTTATAATATATTTTAGATTATTTTTGGTATTTAATAACTTTTGTATTTAATATATTTTTAAATTAATTTAATAAAAGTATTTCGTATAAATATTATATATTAATTTAATTATATTAAATTTAACTATTTTATAAAATAAATAACTAAAAGAAATTATTTAAAACAGTACTTAAAACAAATCATGAAAAATTATCCTAAAGTGAAAGATCTAATGAAAATAATGAAATAGATTTAAAAATAGAATTAAAAAGAGCAAAAATATAAAAAAAATATAAAAAATACAATTATAAAAATAAAAAATTTACAATTATAAAAAAATTCTATACAAATATAAAAAAATATTAAATAAAAAATATAAATCTGAAAATAGAAATAAAGTATAAAAATACTTTGTAACAAAGTAGCTACAAAGTTTTAACGATTTTATTTAACCTTGCACATGTTTTGGAATAGTTTTTACTTCCATATTTTTTAGTAACTAATGAAGATTCAAAGTTTAACCATTTACCATTAAGCCTTACTTGAACCCATCTATGGTTTGAAACATATGAGTTTACACCTTGAACAATTCTAACTTTATATTTATTTGCTTTTAATTGTTTAGCTGCCCACTCAGCTAACCCCCAACAATCTCCAACTTTTGATTTTACAACACCTGAAAAAGTTGAAGGGCCTCCATCTACATGGTTAAGATGCCTATTCATATATTTTTGTAAAACTGTTAAACCTTTAACTCCAGATAATTCCCCTGCTAATGGTAAATTAGAAGATTTTTTAATTTTTTTATCATCATTATCAGATTCAGTACATTTTACATATTTCACAGAATTGAAAATATTTACATAAATAGGATCGACTTTATTATTTTTTACAAATTTATTATATCTACTTATCGCATCAATATAATCTTTTTTATAGATTGTTAATGCTTTAGATTTCCAATAATAACTATCGGGATTGGAACCATTGGCAGATTTATATTTGTTAATGGAACTTTTCATCACTTTATAGTCACTTTTAGACATTTTAATAGATTTAACAACAACTTTAACAGTTTTTGTTGTATTTTTATTTAAATCTGAATTATTTGTCTTTTTAACGACTTCTGAAGCTGCAGATGCTTTTATTCCGTTATTATATGTCTTTTCAGAATTTATTTGACTATCTACATTTACTCCAAAAGGAGTTGCACAGACCATTAAAGCTAATGCGAATATTGTAATAATTACAACTATAGGTCCATATTTTGAGTATCTACTAATTATACCGCCTCCGAGCTATATAATCCAACTCATTAGAAATAAAAAATCTCAATAATTTAAAACAATCCTAAGATTATATACAGAATAATATCTAAGCTTGAATAATATTTTAATTAAATAATGTTTTTAATAATAAAAAAATTTATATAAAATTTATAGAGTATTTTAAAATTTTAAATTCATAACTTAGACTTAAAAATTTTAAACAACTAAAAATTTTAAACATTATTAAGATTATAATTTTAGATTTTGATAAATCAAGATTTTAATTACTAACTTTAAAATTATAAAGCCACATTTTTTATCATCTTTTATTTAAAAGACTATAGTATATAAATGTTTTGAAAATTTTTTAGAAAGAAAGGTTAAATAAAGCTTTTTTTCACATATAAAGGACAAATCACAGGAATTAAAATTTGCTTTCTAAACAATGAAAAGACTATGAATAAGTATTTTAATAAAATATGAAAAGGACCATAACATTCAGATTTCAAATAAATAAGGACAAATAGAAAGAATTTTAAGAAAAAAATAAATAAAAAACATTATCAAAAAATAAGTTCAATTAACCTTTTATAGTTAAAAAAGAGATATTTGAGTACTTAAAAAAAGTAAAAATTTAATTTAATTTTAATGATTTAAAAAATTAAATAGTAATTATATAAAGCCATATATATAATCTGAAAAGCTATAGCTATATACTAAAAAATTATATATGGGTCTAATTAAAAACTTAATATCATTTTTCTATCTATTATTCTTTTATTATTATGTTTTTATCTATATTGTTATTATTCAGATATATTATTATTTTCATTCATTATTCTAAAAGAACAACTCGACTAATTTCCGAATCATTAGTGATTTCTCTTCCAGTCAGGTCAGCTATTTTCTGAGCAAAATCAATTACTTCATTAAATGTAGGCATATTATCAAGTGTCAGTCTATCTCTAGAATAACCAACACACATATATGCTTTGATTTCTATATAGTCTGGATTTGCAAGATCAATTAATTTTGCATAATTTTCATGATCAAACATGTTTTTATGCTTTACACATGTAGTTCGTATACATGTTCTTGAATCAAAACTATTTAGTGTTTCAAGTGATTTATTTATATTTAACCAAGCATCATTTATTTGAGGAGTACAAAGATCAACATAAGTTTTTTTATCAGGTGCATCTAAGGAAAGATATAGTTGTGTTGGTTCGTTTTGAAGATTAGCCAACTTTTCATATATAACACCATTACTCACTAAAAATGTTGTAAAATTTTGTTTTTTAAATTCAGCAATAAGTTCATTAATATCTGGATAAAACATAGGTTCTCCAGCTAATGAGATAGCTGCATTACTTGGTCTCTTAGATTCTTCTAATTTTTTTCTATCTGCTTTATCATTACCAAAGAAACCACAAAGAAGTTTATTTTGAGCATTAATAGCATCTTGAATAATAGTTTTAGGATCATCATAATCACCTACCCATTCTGTTTTTGTAAGTGAGAGATCCCTCCAACAAAAAGAACACTTTTGATGGCAAAAAGGCACTGCAGGAGACATTTGAAGACATTTATGACTTTCAATACCATAAAATTTTTCTTTATAACAAAATCCTTCATTCAAAATACTTTTTTTAGTCCAATGACAAATTTTAACAGCAGAATGTCCTTTACTACCAAGAAAACGATACCCACTATATTCTAATTTTTTTTGATCTTCCAATGATAAAGAAACATTTTTTTCTTGATTATTCAGTGAATTTGACATAAAATATCCTTTAACTATCTTTAAATTATCCTTTCTTTAAATTATCCTTTAATTATCTTTAAATTATACTTAAATAATTTTAAATTACCTATAAATTATCCTTTAAATATTTTTAAATATCATTTGATTATTAAAACTATTCAACAAGAGAGTTTCTAATTTCAACAGCTTTTTTAGCTGCTTTTTCCATTGATATTTCAAAAGGTATTCCTGCTTCTTCTAATATTTTTTGACCTTCTTCCTCATTAGTCCCAGTAAGACGTATTACAATATTTATCTTCCTTTTTGAAGAATCTAAAGCTTTAATAACACCTTTAGCTACATCATCAGCCCTTGTTATTCCCCCAAGTACATTTAAAAAAACTACTTTTACAGGAGAATAGTTTAAAACAAGATTTAATGCTTTTTTAATAGTATTTTCAGATGCTCCACCACCAATATCTAAAAAAGTAGCAGGATTTCCACCATTAAGCTTTATCATATCCATGCCAGTAAGAGTAAGACCTGCACCATTTCCAATAACAGCAATATCTCCCTCAAGTTTTACAAAAGCAAATTCTTTAGGTTTAAATGAATTAGCCTCAGCTAATTCTGTATGACGGAAAAGAGAATCATTTTCAATTTCAAGCTTTGCATCAGCAGCAATCAATCCATCATTTGTAAGTATAAGAGGATTAATTTCAGCTACCTGTGCATCATATTTATCAAATACATTGTATAACTTCCAGATGATACTGCCAACAGAAGAAATTAGATCAGAGCTAACACCCATTTTACGAGCAATTTCTCTTGCTTCATAAGGTAAAAATTCTTCTAAAGGATTAACATGATATTTAATGATTTTTTCAGGATTATCAATAGCTAATTGTTCAATTTCAACTCCACCTTCTATACTAGCCATGATAATAGGTTTTTTAGAAGACCTATCAATAGAAACACTTAAAAAGAACTCTTCTTTGATTTCTGCTTTTTTTTCAACCAATAGGTGTTTTACCTTTTCACCCTTAATTTCCATATCTAACAAATTTCCAGCTATTTCAAAAGCTTCACCAGGATCATCAGCAAATTTAATTCCACCAGCTTTTCCCCTACCACCAATTAAAACTTGTGATTTTAAAGCTACAGAACCACCCATCTCACTAGCAATCTCCATCGCTTCTTCAGGAGAATAAGCTACATGTCCTTCCAAAATACTAATCCCATTTTTTTTAAATAATTTTTTTGCAGCATGTTCAAAAAATTTCATATTTATAACACCCAAAACACTAAATTAGTATAATAATTATAAAACTAATTTAATTATATTCAACTACCATCCATTGCATATCCAGCTTCAAAAGCTTGTATATTTTTTTTCTCAGTCCCAGGAGGAACACTTTGTAAAATAGCTTCTTTAGCAGCATCATGAGAAATAACACTTGTAATTTTTGAAATAGCTCCTACCATAACAATATTAGCTACTATTTTAAGACCAATATCATTCATAGCAGTTTTAGTAACTCTTGCATAATATAAATTAATATTATGATCTCTTACAAAATCTCCTATTTCAGATTCATCAATCATATCAGGATCGATTATAAGAGTACCTCCATCTTTTAAATCCCAAATATATGCCAATAATGCTTCATGAGACATTGCAACTAATATATCAGGACTTATTACTTTAGGATAGTGAATTTCATCATCAGAAAGTACGATTTCTGTTTTTGAAGCTCCTCCTCTTGCTTCAGGACCATATGATTGAGTTTGAACCGCATTAATACCATCAAATAGAGAAGCAGCTTTTCCAACAATTATCCCTGCTAAAATAACACCCTGTCCTCCAAAACCCGCTATTCTAATTTCTTTTCGCATAAAAATACCTCTTATGAAATTAAATCATATATAATTGTTGATTATTATGTTGTTTATTATTATCTTGTTTATTATTATGTTGTTGATTATTATATTAATTATTATTTAATCATCAAAATTATCAATATATGCTGATTTAATAGCTAAATTTCGACCACATTGTTCAACAGATAAATCACAAACATTTTCAGTAAGTTCTTTTCTAGGTTTATTAACAAATTCCCCAACAATAAGTTTTCCTACTAATTCTTCCTCAGTCATTTTATTTGCTTTCCTTATATTAACACTATTCTCTTTAAAAGCATTGATCATGTCAACTGGAGACCTTAACTTATTTTTTCTACCATAATAAGTAGGACATTGAGAAACTACCTCCACGAATGAAAAACCTGGATTTAAAAGAGCTTTTTTGATTGAATTTGAAAGCTGTAATGGATGAGCTGTAGTCCATCTTGAAACGAAGCTCGCTCCAGCAGCAGCTACAAGTTCAGCTAAGTTAAATGGTTTGTCCCTAGAACCATAAGGAGCAGTTGTTCCAAAGCTACCTTCAGGAGAAGTTGGACTAATTTGTCCACCAGTCATACCATAAATATTATTATTAACACAAATAACAGTTATATTTATATTTTTCCTAGCACCATGAATAAGATGATTTCCACCAATAGAAGCAGCATCACCATCACCAGTGAATACAACAACATTTAAATCTGGATTACCCACTTTTAAACCACTAGCAAAAGTGATTGCCCTTCCATGAGTAGTATGAAGAGAATCACACTTAACATAACCTGGAATACGAGAAGAACAACCAATCCCAGAAACTAAACTAAGGGTATCGAAATCTATCTCTGCAGATTCCATTCCTTTAAAAAATGTATTTAAAGCTATCCCATTTCCACAGCCTGCACAAAATATATTAGGAAGACGGTCTTTTCTAAGATATTTCATAAATGGGTTTTCATTATTTTTACTATTATTATCTTGTTTAAGATTATTATCATTATTTGACTCATTATTCACCATAATACCCCCTCCTAACTAACTTTTTTAATTTCTGATAAAATTTCATTAGGTTTATGAAGTTCCCCACCAATTTTTGGAATAAGGTAAACATCAGGTCGTTCATCAGCCAAACCAGCTACTCTCTCAACTTCATGGACAATTTGACCTAAATTCATTTCAACAACAATCAAATTCTTAGCTGTTTCAGCTGCTTTCAATATTTGATTTTCTGGGAAAGGCCAAGGAGTATCAATTTTAATTGAACCAACTTTCAGACCTTCCTCTCTTGCACTCTGAACAGCAGTGAAAACTGATCTTACAGGAGCACCATAAGAAATAACTATAGTATCAGCATCATCACAAAAAGACTCATGAACAGATACAATTTTTTCACGATTATCCAATATCTTATTACATAATCTAGAAACTAGTTTTGTATGAGCTACTGGATCAGAAGAATCAGGATACCCTCTTTCATCATGAGTTAAACCAGTAACCGGAATATTATATCCTTCACCAAAAGGAGCCATTGGAGGAATTTGATTATCACCAGTTTTAAAAGGAAGGTAAGGATTAGAAATATCAAATTTTTCTGGTTTCTCTTTCGGCATAACCCTTTTTTTTATCTCAACTTTGTCAGGAATGTTTATCTTTTCCCTCATATGCCCAATTACTTCATCAGCAGCAATGATAACAGGAACTCTATATTCTTCAGCTAAATTAAAAGCTTTTATAGTAAAATCAAAAAATTCTTGAACAGAAGATGGAGAAATAGCTATTGGTTCATAATCTCCATGAGAACCCCATCTTAATTGCATCATATCTCCCTGAGATGCCATCGTTGGTTGACCAGTAGAAGGACCTCCCCTTTGAACATCCACAATAACCAAAGGAGTTTCGGTAATATGAGCATAGCCTATATTTTCTTGCATAAGAGAAAAACCTGGTCCAGAAGTAGAAGTCATAGCTTTTAAACCACTCCAACTAGCACCAATAACTGCCCCAATAGCAGCAATTTCATCTTCCATTTGAAGAAAAGATCCACCATATCTTGGAAGAAATGCGGCTAAGTCTTCAGCTACCTCAGTAGAAGGAGTAATAGGATATCCTGCAAAGAATCTACAACCTGCTTTAATTGCACCATGAGCGCAAGCTTCATTTCCTTGAACAAATAATTCTTCAGTCATTTTAAAAACCTCATATCTCCCTATTTATCATCATTAATATCTTCATCATGATCATCTTTAGTATCATCTTTACCATGACCATCTTCATCTTCTACAGTTATAGCTTGATCAGGACACATTAATTCACATAAGTGACATTTATTACATTTTTCTTCATTTTCAGGAAATGGTAAATAAACACCTTTCTTATTTTCCTTAGATGATTTTTGATAAACATGCCTAGGACACGATTCAATACAAAGATCGCACCCTTTACATAATTCAGAGTCTATTTTAATCATGAAAATCTCCTATAAGATAATTTTTAATATAATAATTCTATTAAATCTAAAAAAGTTATATGCAAACATCCAACTATTTGTATCAATTTAAATCTCTATATATCTGATATTAACAAATTACTTATTAATATCTTGTTGATATCTTAGTTAAACTTACATTATTATATAATATTTTTATTATGATATATAGATTATTCATGATAATTAATAAAATTATTCATTGCAAAAAAACAATGCAAAAATGAAAAAACAAAAAATAATACAAAAAATAAGATTAAAAATAAGAATAAAAATAAAATGAAGAATATAAACAATGAATAAAAATAAAAATAAAGCAAAAAGATAATTAAAGCAAAAAATACTTATCTTAAACTTCTAAAAAAATATCAGAAAAATGATTAAGAATAATGAAAAAATAATGAAAAATTTAAAAATGTATAATAAAAACTATATTTAATTATTTCATAGCTTTTAAACGAACTTCAGGCTCTAAAGCTCTTGGTTCAGCTGCAACAATAGCTGCACCTTTAGCTACAACAGTCATCGGATCCTCAGAAATAGATACTGGAATTGATAATTCATCACAGATTCTTTCTTTAAGACCTCTTAACTGAGAACTTCCACCAACAGCAACACTATTATGATAAACACCAGTTATTAACTCTGGAGAAAGTCTTTCTAATACAAGATTTAAACCATTAATAATTTCCTGTATTATTGGTTCAGCAGCATCAGCTACAAGTAAAGAATCAATCACAACTTTTTTAGGCCTGTTAGTTTCAATAGACTTACCAATGATTTCAGTAGTTTGAACTTCTAAATCTTCACCACAATGGAACATACCCACTTTAATTTTCGCAGCTTCAGCATCATGTATACCAATTCCAACATTATATTTCTCTTTAACAAGATCTACAATATTATTATCAATATCATCTCCACCAACTCTAACGGTTTCAATATCAGTTATTCCACCAAGAGAAATAACAACTAAATCGGTAGAACCTGCGCCAATATCAACAACCATAGTTCCATCAGGTTCCGCAATAGGTAATCCCGCCCCAATAGCAGCAGCTAATCCTTCACTAATAACTAAAATATAATTTGCACCAGCATCTTTACCAATTTTTTCAACAGCCCCTCTTTCTACCTCAGAAGAATCCCCAGGAATACCAATAACAATTCTACCAACAGATTCGCCCTCTTTAATGCCTATTTCCATAGCTTTGACAAGTAATGCTTGAGCTTGAGCAATACTTTCAATAACACCTTTTCTTAAAGGTCTAAGTGCTACAATATCTTCAGGAGTTCTTCCAAGCATTAATTTAGCCTCTTCACCAACAGCTAAAACAGAAGAAGTGTCTTCTTTTTTAACAGCTACAACTGAAGGAATTTGATACAAATCGAATTTATCCCCTGATGGTTTTGCAATTACAGTATTTAAAGTACCTAAATCAATCCCTAAACTATTAGTAATTCCTTTTTTAGGTTCTACTTTTTTATTATTATCATTACTTCCAAATAGTTTCATACTAATTCCTCTTATATTAATTCCTCTTATTAATATCAATTTAATTATTATTTAATTAATTTATTGATTAAAAATAATAAATTATAATTAACAATGAATTAAATTATAAATACATAAAAATTTTATTTATTTTAAAATATTTTAAAATAATATTATTTTAAAACTTTATTATTTCAAAATTTTATTTATTTTCAACAATATCTTTGAAATCAATCAAAAATACATTATTCTTATCAGCGATTTTTCTAATTTTCCCAATATCTTCTTCATTTTCAATTGATATAAGAATTGTTGATAAAACAACATCACTCATATTAAATAATGGAGCTAACATGGCCTGTAAAAAATTAGGGAGATTGATTCTTAGATTTAAATCAGTTTCAATAAATCCAGTAGTTTGATCTTCTAATAATATAGAAAATTGAGAATTATTTCTTTCTGCATCTCCTACAAGTTTTTTAAGAGCATCATCTGGAGCCACAAGTAAAGTTAAATTAGGTTCATTACCTACATAAAAAGGAGCAATTTGAATATAAGCCCCTCCATTCTCTTTACAGACATAACTAAGTTCACGTATTTTATCAGAGTCCCCATATAACATGATAAAATCAAATTTTTTATGAACATAAGATTCTTCCAAAGTAATGTGCTCTCTGAAGAGTATCTTAACACGATCTTTAGAAGCTATAGCTGCATAAGCAATATCATTAACTAGTTCTTCATTTCCAGCAACAACACACCATAATTTATCTGAACTTTGTTCATTAGAAACTTTAGCAGCTTTTCTTAGAACTTGTATTTTATCTTCTATCATATGTTCACTTCCTGTGTACAATACACTCCAAAGAGATGTAAATTTAACGATTCTTTAAATTAACAAATTATAGATAATTATTAAGATAAAAGAATAATTAAAAATATTGTAAAACAATTTTATAATGGAAACTTAAATTTAAAATCTTTTTACTCCAAAATATTAAAAATCGAATGAAATTTTTTTAAAATTATGTATTTACCATGTAACATAATAAGATTTATTCTATTAATATTTAAATTTATTCTTTTATAATCTTTATATATTTTTCATTGATAATATATAAATTAACTTAAATTAATTTAACCTAAATTTAAAAATAAAATCTATAAAAATAAGTAAAATATCTATAAAAATAATTAAAATATTTAATTTGTGTTTAAAAAATATAAATCATTGAAAAATATTTTTTAAATAATTTCAACCAACTTTTAACTAATTTTTGACTAACCTTTAATTATTTTCAATTATTTTTGAATATTTTCATTAATATCTTCTTGAATATCTTCAACAAACATTAAAGGATAATTTAACTCTTCAATAAACTTCATCCTTATAATAGCTAAAGTTCCATTGACTTTTGAGTAAATTTTAACATCTATCATATCCCCAGTTAGAGAAGTGTATTCAAATTCAGATATTTCTCTTTCTAAAATATCTAAGTTAATATCCACTTCAACTTTTTCAATAGCTGGTTGAAGAGAAAGTGATTCCTCAATAGCAATTTTTAAACTATTTGCAGTCTCTTTATTTACAGGAGTACCAATAAATTGGTGAAAAAGAGCACCCATACTAATTGCTCCTTCAAATATAGCTCTTTCTCTAAAAGTAATATTAGAAAAAAATTCTTTTTCAACATTTAACATAAAAAATTCACCATAAATAACATTTCAATTTTCAAATCAAGTACTAAAGTCTCCGTTTAACCAATTAATTTTAGAAGCTATTATATCTGGATCAAACGGAACAAAGTATGCAAAGAATAAAGCTCCAGATATAATTAATACAGCAATTAAAATAAACAATCTGTCCTCTTTAATTGGATAAAAGTATGAAAGAATTAAACCCAAACCTAAAAATAATAAGCAAATTATTAAAGCATTTTGAGTATTAGGATTTTCTTTTGTAATTGTCTCATTTAATGGACCTAAACTACTCATATCACCAGTAATTATCAATCTATTAGTTGTAAATCCTGGAGGATCGCAGGTGATTAAATATAATCTTTGAGTATCATTATGCACAGGTAATAAATAGCTAGCTGGAACTATGGTTGAGTTTTTAACTGTATAATTAACTTGACCTATTCCAGGCCATTCCAAAGTCACTATATCTCCTGATTTAAGCTCATTTAACCGCAAAAAAGGAGAACTATAACTTGTCCTATGGCCAAATAGGATAACATCTCCCTTTGTAGGAAGTTTGGAAACTTCTTCATGATAAACACCCTGAGAAATAGAAACATTATTAATTTTCTCATTTACCCCTATAGAGGGAATTAAAACCACAGGGGATGAAAGGTCTTTCTCAATTGACAACTTTGATGAGTAGTATGAAACTTCTAGTAAAGCATACATCCCCACTACTAAAAGACCTATAATAACCACAACTGTTGCAAGTTTTACCAAAATATCACCAATATAGTAAACAATAACTATCACTAATATAAATAAATTTAACTATATAACATTTTACTGTTTAACATTAATAATCAAACATAACAAGAATCAAACATGATAACAAGCACAAATAATTATAAACCTCGTTATTAGATAAATATATTAGATAAGACTTATTAAAATATTTATAATAATTATTAGGTCATTATATAAGTTATGATTATAAAATAAGTTAAAATTATCCATTAAAATTCAATATTATATGATCTATATAAAATTATATAATCCTATATTAATTATATGTTATATATATCATATGTACTATAAAATTATATTTGTTTTAATACTAATATACAGCTAAGTATTACTAATACAAACAACATTATTATATTTATTAAATTAGTTAGTGAACTAATTTAGATTACTTATAATTATTTATAGATTTAACTAGAATATGCCTGTTTTAACTCATTTATCATCCAATTAGGAGCATTTGAAGTAGGTATAGTTAAGACTATATTATCCATATTATTTATAACATGAGATACATCTTCTCTTGGAACCTCTATTAATAATAAATACTGAACATCAATTTCCCCCAAGCTAGACTTTCGCTCATAATCAGAGAGTTTTAAGCCATATTTATTTAAAATAGAAGCAAAGTGATCCTCATTATATCCTCCAGAAATTGATCCCCTAATCATTTCTTCAACATCAGTGGAAAATGAGTTACTGTTTTCGATTTGATTTGTATCATTCCCATTGATTAAAGTTCTAGATTTAATATAATTAGCATCTATAACACCACTATCTTTTGACCTCATAATAGCAAGAACTGTAGAACCACTAATATCTGGAGAATTTTCTATTAAGTTAGAATTTTTATTGTTATTTGTTGAATCAGAATTTTGATTATTAATCTCATTACTAGAATCATTACTAGAAATATTAGATTCTTTTGTAGAATCCTCTTCATTGGGTTGAATTTGATAGCTATTATTAGATAAAGTGTAAATATCAACAACAGAACCTACTGAGATTAATCCAGCTCCTGCCTGTAACCTATCAATCAAAATAGGAACTGCAACAGTATCTGGCTTTTCAAATACAATATTAGATAATACATTAGCATCATTTTCAGTTATAAATAAACTAGCATCATTTACATCCATTATAACATTTTTAAGATTACCATTATTATTAACCCCCATACTGAAGTCTTTATTATAATCTTTACTAGAATCAGGATTTTTTTCAGTATTCCCAATAGAAATACCCTGTTCATTTGTGCCATAATTTAGCATAACTCTATCAAAAGCATCTTTAGTTTTATTTATCTGTTTACTATGATATTCTCTCCACGAAATAGTAGCAGGTCTTAAAATATCAATAGCCTTTACCTCTTCAGGAGATTTAGCTAATTCGATTTCTGAAGTAAGTACTAAAACATTGCTATCAAGAGCAAGAGGTCCATTAAAAAGAGAATTTAATTCATTTAGTTTATTAGTCTTAGCTGTGGACAAATCATTTTGATAAGGTTGATAAAATAAAAAATAGTAAGAAGAAAATAATACAACAATAATTATTAAACCAAAAATAGCTGCACCAATGATTGTCTTTGGCTCATCATTATCTTTATTAATACTCCTAATTTTATTATTAATATTATTACTACTAATATCATTATCAGGATTATTACTACTAATACTATCATCAGAAGTATTAATATTGTCCTTAATGTTGGTATTATCAATATTATTTAAATTATTAATACTTTTATTGAATAAATTTTTAATACGTCTAATAGAGTATTTATTTTGTTTTATATCTTTAATATTTTTTTTTGATTTAATTCTTTGGGATTTAATTCTTTTTGATTTATTTTTTTCTGATTTGATTCTTTCTAATTCGACTTTTCCTAGTTTAATTCTTCCTGATTCAATTTTTCCAAGTTTAATTTTATTAATATTTTCAATCTCATCTAAATAATTATGATTAAATTTATCAGAGCTAATTTTATTATTTTTAGCTTTATCCAAATTATTATGATTGTTCGGATTATTAATTGAATTGTTATTAATTGAATTAATATTATTTAAATTATCATTTTGATTATTATTTAAATTATTGTTTGAATTATTATTTGAATTATTATTTGAATTATTATTTGAATTATTATTTGAATTATTATTTGAATTATTATTTGAATTATTATTTAGATCATTATTTAAATTATTATAACTATGGCTGTGATTATTTATGAAATTTTTTCTGATACTTTTAATATTTTGTATAGCATCAATATTTTTTTTATCATAACCCTTTTTATTATTCGATTTATCTGATTTCTTACGTTTATTATGTTTCTTATGTTTCTTATGTTCCTTATGTTCTTCATGTTCTTTATTGTCATTAGATTTATCATATTTACTATAGCCATAAACATCATAATCCCTATAATCAGAATAATCAACATCATCATATTTATCAAATTTATTATTATCAGTATTTTTCTTTAATTTATTTTCTAAAAAATTTTTATTTTTAAAACTATATTCTAAATTATTAATAAATTTTAATGATCTTAATTTATCCATTGAAGTAGAATTAAATGATTTTAATCTGCTGAATAATTTCAATTTACTGGATAATTTCGATTTATTTAGTAATTTTAATTTATTAATATCAAATTTAGAATTATTTTTTTCACCATCATCTTTCAAATTACCAAACCTCTATTGAAAAATAGAATGTTATCATAGAGGAAAGGAAGCTAGAAGATTATAAATACTTTTTCATTTGTATATTTAAGATATTATTTGTATTAACCAAAAATACCTAAACATTGAAAAATAACAATTATTTCTTAAAGATATGCTTAATTATTCCCATAAAAATATATAATATAGTCATTATAAAAATAATAGTTGCAGGAATATTTATACCCATATAAACTAATTTATATGGAGCGATAGTTAAAATAACCAATATTGCACAAATAAGCAATATTTTTGGATTATTCAGTTTTGAATATCTAATATTACTTATCATTAAAAATCCAACTATTATCATTAGAAACATAGCCAAATATATATTAAAAAACCCAGTTAATATAAATGAAGCCAAAATGATTCCTGCAGTTGGAATAGGTACTCCAATAAACCCATTAAATTCTATCTTCTCAGCAATAACATTAAAACGAGTAAGACGTAATACTCCACAAATAACCACAAATAATGATATAATAGCTAATAAATAATCCAAATAATGAATTTGACTAGATAAGCCTAAGATTTCAATATAAATTTTTCCTGAACAATACAAAAGTATTCCTGGAGCAACACCAAAAGAAACAATATCAGATAAAGAATCAATGTTTTTCCCAAAACCATGATTATCAACTCTAGATAATTTTCTAGCTACCCATCCGTCTAAAGAGTCAAAGATTAGTGCAATAATTATGAAAGTTGAAGAAATAAATATCTGGTTATTTATAGCCATCAAAATCGCTAAAAATCCAAATGATAAATTCAACAATGAAATCAGATCAGGCACTGCCATAAAACATCCTATATTAGTTTTTTTTAATTCCATAATTTGACTCCTAAAAATGTTTTTATTTTGATTATTTATTAATATTTGCTTTTAAATACCTTAAAAAAGATAATAAAGAAACAAATTATCTAAAACAAGTAAATTAAATCATATAAAATAAATTAAACAGTTTTAAATAAATGTTGTATTAGTCTTTATATTTGTATTATTCTTTATATTTTCAATTTGAATAGTTATAGTTTAAATTCGAAGATAATTATTCTATTATCATTTCTATTATTATAAACTTGTTAATAAATGAGATAAATAGATTTTGTATCACTTTTTTTTTAAAAAAAAATATAAAAAAAATATAAAAAGATATAAAAAGATATGTTAAGCACATTAATAAAAATAACATTTATAAAAAAATAACATATTATTGTAAAAGTTATTGAAAAATTATAAAAATTCTTAAAAGTATAATTAAAATTCAAAAACTTTGTAAAAGTTCAAATTAAAACTTAAAAATAAAAATTATAGAAAATTAGTTATTTATTGCATATCTGTTTAGAGATATATTAATATTTTTTAGTAATATATTAATATAATGAAAAAATCAATAATAGATAGGGTGATTAAAATGAAAGATTTAAGTGAAAAAGACTTTTTTAAATTTGAAAGAAAAAAATTAGATTTCCCATTCTATAATGATAATCCCAACTTAAGCATTCCAAGATGGATTCTTTTAGCAATATCAGTTATAATACCTTTTATATTAATTTTCACGCCTCATTCAATTGGAGGGCGCTTTGAAAATTTGCTATATTTTATACTGCCTTTTTTATTTTTTGGTATTGTAGCAAACTGGAAATATGATTTAATATGTAAAAAATTTCAAAAAAATGATTTTAAGTTAATTCCAATCTTAATAATCCTAGAATTTATTTTCTCAATTGCTGTAGGATTTATCATGATGCATATTTTTAACATGCATATACAAAGTAATCCTGCTCTTACAGAGTTAAATTCATTGTTTTTCTGGGTATTATTCCCTTTCCAGATTTTTGGTGAAGAGCTATTGAAAATTATACCATTTTTAATATTTTTAACAATTTTTTACAAAGTTACTGAAAATAGAAAGATAAGCATAGTTATTTCAACAATAATTGTTTTAATAATATTTGGATTAATACATTTACCTGCTTATGATAATTTAATTTCTGTATTACTTATTCAAGGATTAGGATCAATATTTACAATGTTTGCTTATTTGAAAACAAAGAACATTTTTGTATCCTTTTTAACACACTTAATCTATGATACAATAACATTTTTACCAGTTTTACTAATATTATTATAAAAATATTATTATAAAAATATAATCCTAATTATAATCATTATAATAACTATTATAATAACCTTAATTAGTTATTATTATATTTATTATAGTTATAAATAGTATTATAATCTAATAATTTATAAAGAAATTATACAAATTTAATTATAATAAATTTAATTATTATAAAAATAATTATAAAATAATTATAAATTATAGAAATAATTATAGAAATATTAGAAAATAATTTTTATAAATAATCAAGATTAAAATATTAATTCAAAAATATTAGTAAAATAAATAGTATAAATAGTAAAATAAATTATAATAAACTTATTAGAAATAATTTTATTAGATTTTAAATCAAATTATTTTTCATTAATTTTTTATATTTTCATATTATTTTCATATTTTTTATTTTTTATTAATCCTTTATTAATTATTTATTAATTCTTTATTATATTGTTTTTACAACTTCAGAATAATCAATGGTGAACAAATGAACATTTTAGGAATAGATGAAGCAGGGAGAGGTCCTGTAATTGGTCCATTAATAGTTGCAGGAATTGTAATTCCTGATGAAAAGGTTCCTGTATTAGAAAGAATGGGTATAAAAGATTCAAAGAAATTAACACCAACACGAAGAAAAGTTTTATCTCGAAAATTGAAAAATATGTTTGAATATGAAACTGTTGAAATAACAGCCCAAGACATTGATAAATTAAGAGCAAATGATGTTAATTTAAATGAAATAGAGAAAATAGCTATGTTAAAAATTATTAATCAATTAGATTGCGATTGTATAATTATAGACTCTGTTGATGTAAAACCAAAAAGATTAGAAAAGGAAATAAAATCTATTACAGGAAGCACTAATGTTATATCTGAACATAAAGCAGATGATAAATATATTCAAGTCGCAGCAGCATCCATAATAGCCAAACATCAAAGAGACATGATAATAGAACGTTTGAAAAAGGATTATAGAAAAATAGGAGAAATGGGATCAGGATATCCAAGTGATCCTAAAACTAAAAAGTTTTTAGAAAAATTTACTTACGATGAGATGCCAGATATAGTTAGAAAATCCTGGAAAACAGTTCAAAATATTAAAGAACGTTCTAAAGAGGATTAAATAATTTATAAGTAAATTTCAAATCATTATCAACTTTTAAATAATAATCTAATTTTCAAATAATTTTTATATAATTTTTAATAATCTATAGCTAATTCCTGAATAATTTCTTAATAATTTTTAAATAGATATTAAAAATAACTATCAAATAATTATTAAATAATTTTAAATAGTTATTAAATTTAAATAGTTATTAAATAAAATTTTTAAATATATAGTTAAATAAGATAATTGTTAAATAATTATTAAATAAAATAATTGTTAATATAATTTTAATATAATTATATAATTTATAATAATTAGGAGAATATAATTAATAATATTATTTGGGAAAGTAATAATATCATTAATAAAATAGATAATTTATAATATAGAAATTTATTAAGATACAATTTTTTAATACATGAACTTATAATATACAAATTTACATTTTATAATAATTAATTAGAGGATAATATGATAATTGAATTTTTAACAGGCCTATTTAATAGTCTTTTAGAGATATTCCAAAGTGGAGGAATAATAACATACATAATAGTTCTTATAGGAATTTATGGTTTACTAACATCAATACAAAAAATACGTTATCTTAGAAGTATAAGTAAATCTGATACTACTGAAATTATGGGAACTGTAATAGAAGCAATGAACAGAGGAGGTGCTATCGAAGCACTGAAATCAATAAGCCATTATAAAAATCCTGTTTCAAAAATTATATCTGAAGCTCTTAAAATAGGATATAAGAATAAAACTGAAGTTGAAGAAGGAATGGAACAAGTTTTCATCGTTGAATTAAGTAAAATGACAAAGGGCCTTAATACTTTAAAAACAATAATTGAACTTGCACCATTTTTAGGACTTATTGGGACAGTAATTGGTATTTGGATGACTTTTAGAACATTGGGAGTTCAGGCAAGTAGTAGTGCAATGGCAGAAGGGATATATATTGCACTTATCACAACAATAGTTGGTTTAGCTACAGCAATTATATTATTACCAATTCAAACATATATAAAAAGTCTCATATCTACAGAAATGGATAAAATAGAGTTAGCTAATAAAATGACTAATTGGAGTTATGCAGTTGCTAAAATTAAAGTTAGTGAAAATGTACCTTGTGCATTAGAAGCATTAAAAGAGGCTGAAGGAATAGTTAACACAAGGGAGATAATTGGAGATGATATTACCCAATCCAACATACAAATATCATTTAAGCCAAGTATGCTTGAAAAAAGTATAAACAATATTATATTAGAAAAATGTGATATAAAATCAGAAATAACCGAAAGTAAATTGAAACAATAAATAACTTATGAGGTATAATATGTCATTAGATATTGAAAGACATAAAGAAAAATTAAAGGATACAAGTCCTCAATTTAATCTTGTTCCATTTATTGATATTTTATTCACACTATTAATATTCTTAGTAGTTACAAGCAGTTTTAGTGGTGCAGGAATCCAAGATGCTACAGATGGTGCTACAGGAAAACCTAATATAACTGATACAACTGGGAATTCTGAGTATTATTTAATACCAGTAGCAGGTTTAGAGAAGGTTATTGTGAATGGACAGGATATGTCCCCACTTATTAAAGATCATGCTATAGCTGTTCAGACGAAGGTTATTGATGAAGGAGAAATTAGTATAAAACCAAAAGAAAGATCTATTATTATTGTAACACCTCCAGGCATGAGTCCAGAACAAGCAGTGCGTTCTCCACAGTAAATTAGCTAAACTGAAAATTAAACAAAAAAATTGAAATATATTTTATTAATACTATTAAGAATATTATTACTAATATAATTATTAATATTTATTATTAATGTTAATATTAATTTTAGTATTTTGATGTTATTATTAATGTTAATATTAATTTTATTACCAGTGTTGCTTATATTACTAGCATTGTTTATATTATTAGTGTTGTTTATTACTGTTATTAATATTATTAATGTTATTATCTAATTTAACAGTGAAATAACAAAAATGAATAAAAAGAATAACAAATAAAGAAATAATAAAAAAATAAAGAGGGAATAAAATGTATTTAGGAAGAATAGTATCCGCAGGAATGAATAAAGAAGGAAATCCATTCATAGCATATAGAGTATCCAGTAGGTCTTTTCCAAATAGAATGGCGAAAAGTTTTGAAGATAAAGCAGCTATCATACCAAAAGAAGGATATGAAACAGATATATTTGAAAATGCATACATAGCTTATAATTGTGTCAAAATCGTTGATAGCATAGCTATAGTTTCTAATGGATCTCATACCGATGTTATAGCAGATAAAATAGCTGTAGGAATGAATATAAAAGATGCTTTGACACTATCCTTAATGACAATGGATTATGAAAAAGATGATTATAATACTCCTAGAATAGCAGCAGTTATAAAGCCAAAAACTAATGAAGAAGAATATGAAGGTTATATTGGAATAGTAACTCATGAAAAAATATTAGTTGAGAAAATAAGTAAAAATAAAGCTTTTTTCATATCAACATACGAATGCCAATCACCTAAAGAAGTAGATTTTATAGCAAGTGATTCAGAATCTTCTGCAAAATTCATATTAGATGAAGGTGAATTTGAAAATTTTACAAATCCTGTGGCTTCTGTAGGGTCAGTGTTTGATGGAAAATGGGAAATCAAATCAATAAACTTGTGATTATTTATTAGTTATTATATTTAATTAAAATTAATAAGATATAGAATTAATAAGATATTATTAATAAAATATAGAATTAGTAAGATATTAAATATAAAAAATCAATGGTTTAAATTATGAAATTAGAACTTTTTGGATTAACAGAAATTCCTTTAGTAATAAAAGGAGATAATATTGATGAGTTAATATTATCTTCTCTTAAAAAACAAAAAAACAGCTTGAAAAATGGAGATATAATATTAATAGCAGAGACACTAATATCAAAAGCTGAAGGAAATTATATTGACTTAAAAAAAATAAATCCTAGCTCTAAAGCGAAAAAATTAGCAGAAAAAAGTAAAAAAGATCCAAAACTTGTTGAATCAATAATTAATGAATCTAAAGAAATTATAGCAGTCGGTCCTGATTTTATTATTAGTGAAACTAAACATGGATTTGTTTGTGCAAATGCAGGAATTGATGAATCCAACGTTGAAGAAGGATTAGCCACACCAATGCCAATAGACCCTGATAAATCAGCAAAAAAGATTTATGAATCTTTAAAAAATAAAACTGGAAAGAATATAGGGGTCATAATAACTGACACCCAAGGAAGAGCCTTTAGAAATGGAGCAGTAGGAGTAGCTATTGGTTGTATTGGGATTTCACCTCTTTGGAAGCGGGTTGGAGAAAAAGACCTTTATGGACGAGAACTTCAAACTACGGAAATAGGTGTTGCAGATGAATTAGCTGCTGCTGCATCACTTTTAATGGGTCAAGCCAACGAAGGAGTTCCAATAGTAATAATAAGAGGATTTGAAAATTTTGATAAACTAAAAAATACTCAATCAAATATAAAACCATTGATAAGAGAAAAAGAATTTGATGTATTTAGAAATTAATCATTTAAAAAGAATATTCTTATGTAATAAATTATGATTATGTAATAAATTATGATTATATAATAAATTATTTTTATATAATAATTTATATTTATATAGTAATTTATGTTTATATATTAATTTATTTTTATAATTTTATAAAATAATTTATTTTTATAAAATAAGTTTATAAAGAGATCTGGAGACAATTAAATATGGGAACTGAGTTTTTAAAAATAAAAGAAGCAGATGAAGCAAAAGAAATCATAAAAAATCTTTTTGATGAACTTTATCCCCAAAAATCAATAAATATTCCTATTGAAGATAGTCATGATCAAGTTATTTTTAAAGATATTGATGCTTTAATGGATCTTCCCCCATTTAATCGCTCACTTATGGATGGATATGCTGTAAAAGCAGAAGATACATTTGGAGCTACTGATGAAGCTCCTAAAATATTAAAGTGTATTGATAGTATTGAAGCAGGTTCATTTAGTGAAAAAACGGTCAAAAATAGAGAATGCATTGAAATAAGTACAGGTGCACCTATCCCAAATGGATCAGATGCAATAGTTATGGTTGAATTTACTGACCGAGAAAATGAAAATGAAAAATATGATAATATTTATATTTTAAAAAGCGTAGCTCCAAATCAAGATGTTGCACTTCAAGGGTCTGATATTAAAAAAGATATGCTACTTTTAAAAGAAAAAACAATTATTAGTCCTGATAAAATAGGCGTTTTAGCAGGTCAAGGTATAAAAGAGGTTGAAGTGTTTAAAAAGCCTAAAATCGGAGTAATATCTACTGGAAATGAGCTTGTAATGGAAAATGAATCTATTGAATATGGTAAGATATATGATGTTAATAGCTATTCTATTAAGAATGCAGCTATATCTAATGGGGCTGAAGGTGTTTCTAAAGGAATAGTAAAAGATAATTACCATGAATTAAAAACAAAAATAGAAAATTCACTTAAAGATTCAGATATTGTTGTTTGTTCTGGTGGAACTTCAGCGGGAGTTGGAGATGTATTAAGAAATGTTTTAGAGGATATTGGAGAAGTAATTCTTCATGGAATTTCAGTAAAACCAGGAAAGCCTACAATTATTGGAAAAGTAGGGAAAAAAATTGTTATTGGACTTCCAGGAAATCCTGTATCAGCATTAATCATTTTTTATGTTTTTATAATACCAAACATTAGGAGAATAGCTGGAAAACCTGGAGAAAGTAATGCAAAAGTTAATGTTACTTTATCCAAAAGGATTCATTCACCAAAAGGAAGAATGCATTATAGTTTAGTACATATAAAAGAAGATCTTGCTTATCCTATTATAAAAGACTCTGGTGCAATTACATCTCTTGCTCATGCAGATGGATATATAAAGATTCCAAAAAATGTAGAGCTTTTAGATGAAGGGGAAAAAGTTACAGTCACACTTTTTAAATAAGATTAACAAATTAAACAAAATTAAATTAAGATAATATAAGACATCAATTATAAGATAAATTAACAATAAGGCAAATTAAATAATGAAAGATAAATCATAATAAAATATGAAAGATAAATAAGATATAAAAGATAAATAAGATATGAAAGATAAATTAAATAATGATAATATAAATTATAGTAAAATAAATTAAATATGGTGAAAAAATGGAAATAGAAGACAAAATAATTGAAGAGGAAAGATTAGCTATAATTAATTATAAAGGAAATGTTGAAGATATGGGTATACTTATTGCAAAGTTACTTTCATGGGCAGAAGCTAACAAGGTTAAGGTTGTTGGAAGTCCATTTTCTATTTATTTTACTAGTCCTCAAAACACAAAACCTGATGAAATGGTTTATGATATAGGAATTCCTGTTTCAAAAGATACTGAACTTAGTGAAGAAGGTGAAATAAAAGTAGTGGAACTTTTAGAACATAGAGTTATATCAATTATTCATAAAGGATCTTATGAAACATTAAGTGAATCTTATAAAGAAATGGTTGAATATTCAATTAAACACGATTATGATATTATTGGTTCTCCTAAAGAAATTTATATCAATAGCCCTCATGAAGTTCAAGAAGAAGAGTTACTTACTGAAATTCAATTTCCAGTCATAAAGATGTGAGTTTTTCTCAGCTTTTATCATTTTAAATTATAATTACTATTATTTTTATTATTTTCATTATTATTATATTTATTAATATTTTTAATAACAGTATTGTATTTATCACTATTTTTAATATTATTGTGTTATTACAATTTTTATTAGACATTACTATCTATTTAATCATTTTATTTTAATATTTTTATTTTAATATTTTTATTTTAACTTTTTATTTTAGCTTTTTCATTTATAAAGCCTTGACACATTTATATAAAAAGAAAAATAATGAAATTAAAATATTAAAAGTTTAAAATATAAACAGTATAATTTAAATACATAGCTATAGTGACCCATATTATATAAGGTATTAATAATATTCCTGCTAATTTATATACTCTATAAAAAACAATGATGTTTAGAAGTATAAATAACCATAATAAAATAATGATCCCAAGACCACCATTTAAAGAGTGAAATCCAAAGAAAACTATAGACCATAGTAAATTTAAACCCAACTGTACAGCAAAAACATATAATGCTATTTTAACTTTTTTATCTTTAATTCCATCTTTCCAAACAAAAAATAGGCCAATACTCATTAAAATATAAAGAATATTCCACACAATTGGAAAAACCCAGCCTGCAGGTGTCCAACTTGGTTTTGCAAGAGAAGCATACCATGTAGATATTTCAGGATATGTGACAAAAGATCCTATTAAAGCAATTATATAAACAATTAATAACGAAATTCCCAACTTAATAATATCTTCTTTTTTGAAATTTTCCATTATAACAGCCCCTATAAAAATATTAAAGATGATATTGAAAATGATACTGAAAATAATACCAAATATTATATTATATTAAATATGAATTAATATTAAATTAAATATTAATCTAAATAATAAACTAGATAATAATTTACGAAAATCTTAATATTTTAAAAATATTTTTTTATATATATTATGTATATAAAAATATATAAATATTATGTAAAATGTAATAAAAATAATTTAAAATACTATTATTAATATGAAAGTTAGTATATAAAAAAATAGTGGGAACATTCTAAAGTTAAATAATTAAATAAATAATTGATATTTAAAGAAAACTGTTAAAGAAAGAATAAGATAATATATTAAATATAAATATTAATATGGAATATATAATTATATTATGAAAACAATGAATACAAAAGAAATGATTATAGACTCTGTAAAATACTCTCTAAACGGAAAAAAAGATTTCATTTTTTTTGGATTTCTTCTATGGTCTATAAGTTTTATTATATATATTACTAATGAATATTCAATATTAGGTATTCTATTGTTTATCCCAATATCAATTTTTCTATTTATAGAAGGAGGGTATATTGCTACAATAATTGAAAGTACTTTATTTGGTTCAGATACTCATCCTGAATTCAAAAATATCAAAGATTTAATCTGGAGAGGAATAAAAGAGCTTTTAATATTGATAGTTTATTCCACAATACCTATTATAGTATTAATAATAGCAATTTTTGAAATTATAATATTTTCAGATGATATTTCAACTTTAATCCTATTAATAATGTTTATTTTCTCATTATTTTTCTCATTAGTGATCATGCAAAGTGCAATTATACATTATGAATATAAACATTCAAAATTAAGAACAGCATTTGAAATTAAAACAATATTGAAAAAATTGAAAAACATGGGGTTTAGTAATTTAATAAGCTCATTTTCATTAGTGTTATTATTTACATTAATTATTCAACCTACTTTATCCGATATTTCTGAAAATATGCACCCATTAATCTCAATAATTATGAATTTTACTATACTACCATTTTTAGCAGTATTTTCAGCACGATTCACGGGATTAATCGGAAGATATCATTTTAAAGAAGATTAACCTTATAATATAATTATTTTTCTAAGTATTTTTCTAAGTATTTTTTGATATATCTTTGCTTATATTTTTGATAATTTTTCTGATAATTTTTCTGATTATGTTTTTGATTATATCTTTGATAGTTTTTCTGATTATTTTTTCTTTTTGTTTTTAATTATGTATACAATTATTTTTCTTTAAATATACATTTTAATGTTTCTATAACATCATGATTCTCTTCTTCTGCAACTTTTTTAATATTTGAAGACATATCATGAAATATTTTATTAACAATAGATCTAGACATATTGTCAATTATTTTAGCACTACCTTCAATATCTGAAAGCTTAGAAGTGGCTTTTAAAGCTTCTCTTGTTCGAATATTCTCCATTGATAGGCGAATATCAGCTAAAATATCTTCCACTTCCATTAATTTAAAAGAATTTTTAAGTAATGTGAATTCAGAGTCTATTATTTTTTCTGCTTCTTTAACTTCATTTTCTCTTAATTCTTTATTTTTGTAAGCTATTCCCCTTAAATCATCAATATTGAAAAGTTTAACACCAGTATTTTCAACATCTTCATCAATATCTCTTGGGTTAGCTATATCAATCATAATTATTGAAGAAGATTTACTAGGATCTATAAAATTCTCAATTCTTTCTTTGTTTAAAATAGTATGTGGTGCTCCAGTAGCACTTATTATAACATCTGCTGTTGGTAAACATTGACTTAGTTCATCGAGAAGAATAGCTTTTCCATTGAGTTCTTCAGCTAATCTAACAGCCCTATAATAAGTCCTATTTGCAACAAAAATAGCTTTTAAATTCTTTTCAGCGAGAGCTTTAGCCACTAATTTCCCCATTTTTCCAGCGCCAATTACTAAAACATGTTTACCTTCCAAATTCCCAATATTTTCCTCTGCCAAATCCACAGCTGCAGATCCAATAGAAACAGAGCCCCTATTTATATTAGTTTTTTGTCTTACAACTTGCCCAACATGAATAGCTTTTGTAAAAAGAGCATCAAGTACCTTACCACAATGATTTTCATCGATACTTCTTTTTTTAGCACTTTTAATTTGACCCAATATCTGATCTTCACCAATTATCATTGATTCCAACCCAGAAGTCATTCTGAAAAGATGAATTATAGCTATATCATCATAATGAATGATTATATTTTCATTATCTGTTTTTAAACAATCATTTTCATAGCTAACAATATCAGTATTTATATAATACTCAACTCTATTACAAGTACTTATTTCAATATATTCTTGAACATCCAACTCTTCTTTAAGATTATGAAATATTACTTCCAAATCTTTTGCTGTTTTTTCCATTGTTTCAATACTTGCAACTTTATGATCCACTCTCAGATTGATTATCAACAACTATCCCCCATTACTATCTATCATTACTATCATATTAATCATTATTGTTATCATTATTATGGTCATTATTATGGTCATTACTGTTATCGTTATCGTTATTGTTTATAATTTTCTCAACATAATTTTTAGCTTCTTTTAACTTTCCTTCTTTTAAAAGTTTGGAAATATTAGAATTATTAAGAATTTTATAGAGGTATTCTTTTCTAACTTTTTGATTATCAAATTTTTCCTTTAAAATTTTTCTTGAGAAATCCTGAAGCTTAATTTGAAGTATATCTTCATCAGAAACTATGTTTTGAATTTTTTTTCGAAGCTCACGAGCCATTAAAGGACTTTTTCCATTAGTAAATATCGATATTTGAACATCATCAATGTAAAAACTGGTTGGAACAGCAAGATTTCCTTTTTCAGGGAAGTCTGCCCTATTTAACAATTTATCTTTACTAATAAGTGAAACATAATCATTGTTAGTTTTATCTCCACTAGCTACCACTACAATATCTGCCCATTCAACTAATTTTTTATAGGTTTCTTTAGATCCATCTTCTTCTAAAATTGCTCCTTTATCAGATAGATCTTTTGATATTTTATTACCAGACAATATAACTTTTGAGCCATTTTCAAGAAATCTATCTGCTCTTCGATGTGCAACTTCACCAGTACCTAATATAAATACATTTTTTCCATTAACATCTAAAAAAAGTGAAGTCCATCCCATAAAAAGCCCTCTAGAAATATAAATTAATTAATAAAAATGTAAAATATAATAAAATTTAAATAAAGATAGAAATACAAAGTACATTTAAAATATAAGATAAACCATCCGATTATATTCTATTAATTAATTATAAAATATAATTAAATAATTTTAACTATAAATTATACTGGTTATAAATTTAATTATAAACTTTATTTATGAATCTATTTATTTTAATTATAATTTTTATTTATGAATTTATTTAACTATGAATTTTATTTAATTACAAACTATATTTAATTATAAAGCTTATATTATTAATAAGATTTATTATATCATGATATCATAAAAAAAATATTATTCTGAATTTTCTAAAGCCTTCATCCTAAGTAATTTCATAGCAGTCCTTAAATCATTATCACAATCATGAAGAACCTTAAATGCCTCTTCATCACTAATTGAAAAAGCATCAGCTAGAGCATTAACATTATCATCACTATTACTAATATCATTCCCTACTAAAGCTTCTGATAATTGTTTTTTTAGAGTTAAATACTCATCTACATCCATATCAATATTTCTTAAAACCATGTCCCTTAATGGGCAAGGTTTTGATGTTTTACAACACCAAACTAAAGATCCAAAACAAGTTCCTGCTCCTTCACCAAGCCTAGTTTTTTTTGCAAAATCCTCCTTAATATCCATGTATTCTTGAGGAGTTAAATTTACATCATCAAGAGCATGTAATATTGGACAAGGTTTTACTGGTGGGCAACAAAAAGCCAATGCCCTACTGTCTCCACCCCTACATACATGTGATGGTGCATCATCCCATACCATTAATAATCCTCCGATAAAATTTATATATTTAATTGTAATTATTTAATAATAATATTTATTATTTAATATAATATTATTTTTACTATAATATTAATCATTTTTCTTAACTAATTTTAAAATATAAGTCAACAATGACTTACTATATCTAATTAAAATATATATAACTTATTATTTAACTTAGTAATTTATAAACAATATGAAAAATAGTATAAAATTTTTTTATTATAAACTATTATTTATTATATAAAATATAGTTATTAAAGAAGTAACAATCAGTTATAGCGAATTTATATATATTAAATTTATATATATTAAATTTCTAATTTTAAGTAATATATTGATTAGACATATATTTAAATTGTTGCAATTAATGTTAGATTTCAGAAAGATAATAAAAATAAATTTAATCAATTAATAAAAATATGTTAATAAAATAATAAAAGATATATTAATAAAAATAATAAAAAATTTATTAATAAAAAATATACTAATAAAATTATAATATATAATAAAAATAATACTATTTTTAATATAAATTAAATAAATATTAATAATTTTATAAATATTAATAATTTTTCTATATTTCTTAAATTATAAAAATAATTTAGCTAAAATTAATTTATAATTAATTTAGCATTTTTTCTTCTTCCTCAGGAGTCAATTCTTTTACTATGTTTTTAGGATCTCCTATTTTAAGGATTTTTCCTCCTCTCATTAAAGCAGTCCTATCACATACATCGATTACAAAATCCATATCATGAGAAATGATAATAAAACTTTGTTCTAACTCTTCCCTAGCTTTTAATATAGAATCTGTAACTTGAACTCTTGTAATAGGGTCCATTGTTCCAGTTGGTTCATCCAATATTATTATATTAGGCTCTTTAATTAATACTTGGGCAATCGCTACTCTATGACGTTCTCCACCACTTAATTCATTAGGTTCTTTATTTAATATAGTGTTAGAATATTCATTATCAAAGCCTACTGCATTTAATGTGTGAATAGCTTTCATCTTAGCAAACTCTGCAGGAAGTTCTAAGCTTATAGAATCAGTTAAGTTTTCAAGAACAGACCTATAAGGATATAATGAATATTCTTGATGAAGCAATCCAATATAAGGTATAACTCTACCTCTACCTAAAGGACCTGGCTTAGTCATATCAATCCATTCATCTCCTAATTTAACTTTTATTTCCCCACTACTAGGTTCAGTTAAACCAATCAGCATTCGTGATAATGTAGTTTTTCCAGACCCACTAAGACCAACAATTCCAAATATTTCATTTTTATTAATATTTAGGTCAACACCATCAACAGCTTTAATAACTCCCCTTTCAATAGAATAATAATGTTTTTTAGCATCTTTTACATCAATTACTGGCCCACCATACTCAACTTCATCAACTTTTTTAGGTAAAGGTACAGTTTCTAAGAAATGCTCTACAACTTCATTTGAATGTCCTTTTTCAATAATTTCCCCATTATCTAACCATATAACTTGATCTGCAAGTTTATTCATTACTTCTGGCCAATGAGAAGTGATTACCATGGTTATTCCCTTATTTTTAACACCATTAATTAATGTTTGATGGAGATATTCTGCAGTTTGTGGATCTAAAGTTCCAGTTGGCTCATCAGCTAAAAATAACATAGGTTCTTTAGCCATCTGTCTTGCAAGAACGACTCTCTGTTTTTCCCCACCACTTAAATCACGGGCAACATGAGTAATTCTATGACTCATCTGAACCATATCAAGAAGATCTAAAGCTTTATAAAGGTTATCTTCATATTCACCCTCTTCCATTGCTCTTAAAACATTTTCTATTACAGTTTCTCTTTCATAAAGAGCAAAGTTCCTTTGAAGCATTATTGCTATTCTTTTTCTGATTTCTGCAAAATCTTTTCTATCAGAATTCCAAAAATCAACAGTCTTAGCTTTTAATTCACCCCCACATTTACAAGTTTCCCCTACTTTGGATGGAGGCTCTACATGAGAACATTTATTACATATAGCTATGTTGAAAATCATCTGCCCACTATCTGGCTTATATTCTTTAGTTCCCCTTAACATATTTATTAGAACAGATTTTCCACAGCCACTTCTACCAAGAATTCCAAGAACATTTCCTTCTTCGATTTCAACATTCAAATTTTTTAAAACAGCAACTCCATTGAATGTTTTTGTAATATTTTTAAGTTCTATAAAAGACATATCTCCACCTTTAAAAATTAATTGATTGTATATCAATAATATCTTGATTAAATATTCATAATAAAATATTAAACGATTTAATAATATAATTATCGTTATATTTATTTGATTATTAAAATACACTCTCAGTATTATAATATTCACGCTTATAACATTTAAAATTAATGTTTATTTATAATTTTTATAATACTTTAATATTTAATTGTAATAATTTAATATGTAATTCAATATATAATTATAATACCATGTTATTTCAATCATAATAATTTAATATAATACCATAATACTTTACTTTTCTACCATTATATTTAAATATTTTATTATATTATAAACTGTTTTATTATAATCTAATATATTATAATAATAAATATCCTATTATTATGATTAATATATACTATGATAATATACTATAATTAATACTATTATAATTAATACTGTTACTATAATTAATTCTATGAATATAATTAATACATTATGAATTAACAAATATGAATTAATACATTATGATATATATTATAATTGATATCTAATTAATATTGATATATAATATAATAATTTCATATTTTAGAAATATCAAAATTTAATTTTCCATTAATTGCAGCTCTCCCAATTGATATTCCAGATGCACCAGAATTAATCATCTTTTGTCCACTTTCAATATCAGTAATAGAATTATTTCCAATGATAAAAATATTTGTTTCATTAGCTATTTTCTTTATTATATCAAAATCTGCAGTAGGAAACCCTGGTTTCATCGCATCAATATGAAGATAGTCTACACCAGCTTTTTCCACTGTTTTAGCTATATTTATACTGTCAACGCCTTGAACATTTGCTCTAACTTTAACAGAAACTTTTTGTTTTGATTTTAACTTCTTAACAACCTCACTAACAAAATCATTTAATTTGTTAGGGTTAGTAAGCATTTCCTGTCCACAGCCAATTTCTAAAAATTCTTTCTGTCTGCAATGTGCATTAATCTCTATAATATCTAAATTATTAATTTTACTAATTTCTATAATTGGATCTGGAGAAATTGCACGAAGATTAACCGAAACATCAATTTTAGGGTGTTTATCTTTTATTATATTTACTTCACTTTCAATATGAGAAATCAAATCTTCTTCAGATATATTAAACTCGGCTCTTCCTCTTTTTAGAATTTTTTCCCCAGCATTTATTGTTTTATTATCTGTATTATAACCTCCAAGAGTAATAACATCAAATCCATAAGGAATAAGTTTCAATGCAAAACTACTGTTGGATATTCCTGCCATTGGAGCAAGTACTTTAATCATAGTATCCCTATATTTAAATTTCAATGTTTTGAATAATTAATAAAATTATTTTTGTAAAATTTAGCAATCTTATACAACCTTAATAATATTAATTATATTAATAGTTTTAATTAATAGTTTTAATGATGTAATAATTTTAATAATGAAATATTTTAATAATATTAAATAATGATGTATTTTAATAATATTAATTATAATATTAATTATACTTTTTATAATGAAAAATTAAAATACTTTTAAAATTTTTATTAATTACAAATTAATTATCCAGCTAATTATTATCCAGATAATATTCATCCATCTAATATTATCATCTAATTAATTATAATCAATTATAATAATCTATTCTACAATCTGGATAAATTTATATGATTTTAATAATGAATCTAAAAAATAATATTTCTAAATAAAAATCATTTAATAAAATGATTTTCTTATTAATAAAATTGTGAAATAATATTAGATATATAATAATAATCATTAAATATTAATTTTAAATAATTATTAAACATAAATCTAATAAAAACTGTAATTTAATAAAAATATAGAATCTAATAAAAGTTGTAATAAACATAAACATATAATCTGATATAAATCTACAATTTAATAAAATCTAAATTTATTATAAATATAATTCATATACCTACTTTATTATAATCTATAACTTTTATAATTTATATTTTATTATAGTATGATTTTTAGTTTGTTTTTTCTAAAACATAAACCAATTCTTCATTGTTTCTTTCTCTTATTTCTTCAAGACCCAAGTCTGCCATATAAGCAGCATCTTCAGCATTATCACTTCTTCCAACACCAGCTTTTAAAGGTATATCGATTTCTTCATCGATTTCTTCAATTATTTCCATTAAATCTTTGGTAGTTAATTCATTACACGGAGACATGAAATTATCTCCACCTATAAAGAATAATAGAGCGCCTTTTTCAATTAATTTTGTCATAAGATAATGTTGAGCTTTATTTACGAGGAAATTAGTATCAAATGCTGGTATAATATCGGTTAAAGATTCTGTAATTCCATTTATATCTATATGTGCCATCTGAACAAAGCTATCTTCAGGTTTTACAAGTGAATCAATAGCTAAAATTTCAGTTCTATCTTCAGATTGAGCCCCTCCATTTTTTTGAAGAACTTCGGTAGCTATTTTTTGAGCTTCATATGGTGTTTTTGCAGTTCCAACACCCATACTAATAGTAATAGGGTATCTGTTTCTTATTGACCTTTGAATTCTCATATGGTCTTCTTCATTAAGACCATTTGTTACTGCCAACATATTATCAAATCTAGTATAAAATACAAGTCCTTTTTTCATAGCTATCTGTCTTTGAACATCTGCAAATAACTCTGCTTGTAAAATTTGAAGATCTGATTCGTTTCGAGGGTTTGGAGTAACTGTCCATGGGCCATAATTATCAATCTGAATTAATGTCATTTGTATCATATTAATCTCACCTTAATATTAAAGTAAATATCACATATAGATTTTTACACTAGAACCTTTTCATCACATTTATCCTTTTTATTATTGTTACTTAAATATATTTTTATATATTTTAATCATTCTAACAATATTCTAGCTAACTCTTCTTTATCAGAAATAGTTTTCATATTAGTATTAGTTACAAGAACTTCTTCAATTATATTCTCTATATTATTCTTTAGCTTTGTATCGACAACATCAATTACAAATTTGTCTAAAAAGCTCTTATAAATTGATGCAACACCAAAGGAAGAAACTTCATAACCCATAGACTCCATAAATTTTCCAGCAGGTCCACTAACAGGATTATTTCCTATTATAGGAGAAACAGCAACCACATAACTATTTTTCAGTGCTTTTTCAACCCCTTCAAGATTAACTATTGGGAGGATTGAAGTTATAGGATTTGAAGGTCCAATAATAACCATTTCTGATTTTTCTATTGTCTCTATAATATTTGAACTAGGATTTACATCAGTGTATTCTATTTCAAATACTTTTGGTTTGGTTTGATGCTTTATTAAGAATTCATGAAACTTAAGGTGACCTATATCTGTTTTTACAATTATTTCAGAGTGTTCATCACTCATTGGAATTACTTTTGATTCTATTCCCATCTTTTTTCTTTGAATATCCACAGCTTTACTAAGTCCATATTTTTCCATGAGAATTGTCTTTTGGATCTTGGTAGCTCTATCCTGATCCCCTATTCTTAGAAGTTCTGGACAATCTAATTTTTCAAGAGATTCATTTGTAAAGAATGTATCTCCCTTAATCCCATACCAAGTTTCATCATTTATAATATCAGCTAAAGTATAAAGAACTGTATCAATATCTGCTGCTACATATACGCCAGAAAAGTAATCATTTTCAACAGTATTAACAATTATATTCAAATCAGAAGGATTATAAACATTTTTAATTCCTTGAATTAATTTTGGAGTTCCTGTTCCACCAGATAATATCGCGATCAAATTAATAACCTTTTTATCTATATTTTTAAACTTAATGAAATAGATCTATATTAATTAAATAGGTTTGAATTGAAATTAACTAAGTCTAAATTAATTAAATATATCTAAATTAATAATCAATATAGTTTAATAATTTAAATTAATTTTATTGGTTTATATAATTTTATATTTTATTTTGATAATAATAAAATATTATATAATAATACTATATGATAATACCCTATTAGATTTATTATGTTAACTTTAGATTCAATCTTTTAAAATAATGAAAATAATAATAATTTTATATTTCCTAAATTGTTAATTAAGAATTTTTAATAAGGTTTTTAATTAGAATCAGCGTTATTTTATAAATCGATATGATGGATATATTATTAAATCTAAAAATTGTAAAAAAAGAAGTAAAAAATAGGAGAGAAAAAAATAAGCCCCCACATCCTTAAATAAAATATTTTAAGCTAGTATAAATTCCTTTATTTTTTTTGTTTGTTACTTGAATATTAAGCTTTTTTCTTACTATAAACTATTGTTTGAGTTTTCTGATTTGTTTTAAGACTTTCAGCAACACTGTAAACACTATTACCTTTTTTAGTATAAGCTGTGTTTTTAGTCACCTTTATCTTTGTTATTTTATGGGATTTCACTGTTTTAACAGTATATGCCTTAGTCACACTCTTTGGATGGTAATTAGTATAGGTATATCTAGATAATCTAGTGTTTTTACCATTATAAACCGGTTTATTACGCTTTATAATATAGCTTATAACACCAACATCAGCAGAACCCAAATCTTTAACAAAAACCTCCAATATTCTAGTTTTCTTATTATAAGAATACTTAATATTTTTTGTAATTTTAGGTGTTTGAAGAGTATATCTACTGTTAATTTTAAATTTATAAGTTTTAGAACCTATTTTATCACCAAAATTCTTAAAACTATACTTAAACCTAGCTAACTTCTTACCAGAACCAAAACTCCGAATAGTCTTAGACACTGCCTGCAATTTAATATTAGCCTCTCTAAGGGAAACATTAAAACTAGAACCATTAACAAAACCAAAATACCCAGTATTCCCATCAAAAACCACTTTAACACTATTTTGCCCAGTACGAGTTGGTTTATATTTCAAACTCCAAAAACCAACAGAATCAGCAGTTACACGATAAAAATTACCATCAACAGTAATATTAAGCTGAATATCACCTAATCCATTATTATTTTCATCATAAACTTTACCACTGATAATTATAGTTTCATCCAACTTAACATTACCCGGAATAACAATACTAGAATTACTAACTAATTTACTAACATTGAAAGTCTTATTTTCAACGAATCCATCATAACGACCATCACCCAAATAAATAAGGGACAAATCAAAGACTCCAGAATGATCAGGAGTATAATTTAAACTCCAAACACCACTACTATTAGTTGTCACATTAAAAGTTTCATTACCAACAATAACTTCTAAAACAGCACCAGCTATCGAATTATTATTCTCATCATTTAAAACACCAGAAATCAAAACTGATTGATTAAACTTAACAGTTCCCGGAAGGTTTATAGAGGAATTAGTAGTTAACTTAGTAATATTAAAGCTTGTATTGTTTGTAAAACCTGTGTAATTATCATTACCAGTCCAGTTAACTAAAATAAGGAACTCACCACCATGAAGAGGAGTATAAACAAGACTCCAATCACCACTACTATTAGTTGTCACATTAAAAGTTTCATTATTAACAGTAACTGTTATTTGAGCATTATTTATAGGATCACTATCCTCATCAGCTAAAATACCACTAATAGAGATATTTTCACCAACTTTAAAATCACCAGAAACATCAATAGTAGAGTTAGTACTATTTTTAAGCACATCAAAACTTGTACTATTAACAAAACCAGTAAAATTACCAGTATCAGATTCAGTGTACTCAACAGTAACATTGTATGTTCCTGTATGATTAGTTAAATGTTCAACAGTCCAATTACCACCACTAGAATCCACAGTAACATTTTCATAAAGGTTGCCATCCACAGTAACATTAACACTAGAAATACCAGTAAAATTAGCTAACTGACCTGTAATAGTGGCATTAGTACCAACCTGAACATCATTTACATTGATAGTACTGTTAGTACTATTTTTCAACACTTCAAAGATTGTACCATTACTAAAACCAGTATAATTCTCATCACCAGAATAAGTAACGTTTACTGTGATATTACCTGTACGATTAGTCAAATAAGTTAAATTCCAACCACCAGTACTATTAATAATAACTAATTGAGTATTTCCATCAATAGTAACATTAACACTAGAAATACCAGTAAAATTAGCCAACTGACCTGTAATAACAGCATTAGTACCAACATTAACACTAGAAGGATTAACAATTATAGTAGAATTACTATCCAACTGACCTGCAGAAAATGTAAAACCTACATCCTGACTATCCAAAGTCGCAGCAAAAACATTATCTCCACCCTTAGACACGGTCCAATTACCAGTAAAATTACCCGAATTATCAACCATAAAAGTCTGATTATTATAAGTACCATTCACCACAAAATAAGGCAAATACTCAACACCAGTATTATTCATACTAGTGTTCAGTACTAAAAAAGCAAAACTAACATTATCACCAAATTTAACATTATTCAAACTAGTAAGATTAGTAACATTCAAAATATAATGATTAAGAGTATCAATACCTAAAGTTTTACCAGTTATATCATTAACACCCCACCAATTATAATCAAAACTACTATTATCATTAAAGTCAGTGATATTCACACCAACAGGAGACAATATACGATTATACTCAACAGTAACATTAACCAATGACCCACTTTTAAGACCACTGAAATTCAAACCAGCATTACCAGCAAAAATAGTATTACCCCTGATAACAAAATCAGTCACATTAATAGCACCACTAACAACATTAACAAAATAAAAACCACTACCAATAGTAGCATTAATAGTATTATTCAAAAACAAAACACCACTAACATTATCACCATAAGAACGAACATACACACCATACTCCACTCCAGTAATGTTGTTGTTGGCGAAGGTTATATTGGTGTTGTTGCTGCTGGATGCATACAGATAAACACCATTGTATGTT
>NPID01000815.1_pt1 | contig 144753 bp, 93 predicted proteins | sample 8637491 | NCBI WGS metagenome assembly NPID01 (sample SAMN07420843, study PRJNA396082) | bioreactor metagenome | isolation source: sample BA6 brine-fed electro-methanogenic bioreactor BA | place: Japan: Kochi | collected 2016-06-14
ACTCCCGGGTATCCCATCGTAAAAGAATCTCTCGTAAATAAATTCGGCAAAATTCCCTCCGCCGTGATTAGCTACGAAGCCGCTCTCAAGATAATCTCGGCGAAGGAAAAAATTCGCCTTACCCTCGAACAGGAAGATTTCGAGGGCACCAGCCATAATCTCGTCGCGGTAATCCCCGGTGAAATCGAGGACGAGGAAATCGTCATCGGTGCCCACGCGGACAGCGTAGCCAGCTCTCCCGGCGCGGTCGATAACGGCGCGGGTTGTGTCGAAATGCTCGGGCTAATCGGCCATTTCGCAAAGGAAAAACCTCGACGCACCCTCCGGTTCATTTTCTTCGGAAGCGAGGAGCTGGGCCTTCTCGGAAGCCGTGAATACGTCCGCGCCCACAAGGACGACCTCGAAAACATTCGCCTGATGGTCAACCTCGACATGGGCGGGGACATCTTCGGCGAGGACAAGGCGATAATCACCGGCGGGAACGAACTCGCAACCTATATCGATTCGCGCAATAAATTGACAGGCATGGGCTTACGCGTCTCGCGGGGGATATATTCAAGCGACAACATGCCTTTCGCATGGGAGGGAATCCCCGCAATCAGTTTCGGCAGAATGGGACTTGGCGCAAGCCTGGGACATTCCAGCGACGACGACCTACGTAATGTTGACGAAAATTCTCTCCGCTCCATAGCAAATATCGCGATGAAATTCGTCAGCGAAATAGCCAATGCCCGCCAAATCCCCTTCGAAAGGTCAGTTCCCGACGACATCATGGAACAAATAGACGACTATTTCTATAATAAAAACGGCGAAAAGCGGTCAAAATGAAACCCTCGGCATACATAATCGCCCTGATAATCGCAGGGAGTGCAATGGCAATAATCTGCGGCCTGCCCGAAGTCGCTCGAACCCGCGCGCCGCTTATCTCCGAACGCCCCACCCTCGCCCATTATTACGACTCCGAATGCGGCAATTTCCGAATCTGGTATAATCTTACATCCGAGGACGAAATAAACGGCATCGACCCAACAGACAGCGACGCCAGCGGATTCCCCGACTGGGCGGAACTCGCGGCTGAATATCTCGAAAAAACCCGCGCCATGCTGGTCGATTCCCTCGGCGCGAGACCTCCTATTCCCGACAACGGCAGGGGTGGGAACGACCGCACGGACATATATTTCGTGAACATGCGCGCAGGCTTATACGGCAGGACCTACGCCGACAGCACCCTTCCAAACGGCACAACGTCGGCATACCTGACTATCGATAATGATTTTGCTGACTTCCCGTCATACAACGGCAGAGAATTCGAAGCCCTCGCCGTAACCTGCGCTCACGAATTTTTCCACGTCATCCATTTCGCCTACGGCACTGCAACGACGTGGGTTTGGTGGATGGAAGCCACGGCGGTTTGGTCCGAGGAACTCAACTTCCCGGAAATCGACGACTACCTGTCGTATCTCGATTATTTTCAGGAATATCCCTCCACAGCCCTCAATGACGACACTCCCTCCGGCAGAATTTACGGCACGGTTCTCCTTCCCCTCTACATCGCGAAAAATTACGGAGACCGCGCTATAATCGACATCTGGGAGCGGATACCCTCGTCGAATGTTTACATGGCCCTCGACAACTGGGCAGATTCCGTGAGCATCTCCCTGACCGATCTATACGGCGATTTTGCGCGGTGGAATCTCTTCGTAGGCGATAACTACCGAGGCTGGGGCTACGACGACGCCGAACTGATGCCCGAACCTGTCCTTATCGACCGGACGGAAATTCCGGAAACCCTCCCCGGCGGCGGCGGCGCGGTTTACATCGACCTGACAGGTCAATTTGGCCTGCCGCCCAACCACACCGGCGGCGGATGGGCGGAACTCTCCGGCGGAGACACCCTGTCGGCAATACTCCACGGCCTGCCGCCCCATCAGTTCTCCGACACTCCGGACACCAGCTTGAACATCTTTCACACACCTGACACCCTCTCCGGCCTGTGGCGCTATGATGCCGTAATAGCGAGCATCGGCAACCTCGCCCGCCAACACATCATGCCCGCCAATATCGGAGACCTGCTAATCGGGCCGGCAGTGAACGCGAAGGTCGATATGTTCCACACCCTCGAAGAGCCGCCATACCCAAACCCCTACCGCTACAGCCTCGATAACGAATTCATCTATTTTCCATATTCCCTGACGGAAAATAGCCCAATCGCCCTTTATCTCTGGACATCCGCCGGCGACCTTGTATATTATATGGAAGACGCCGCGAGCAAAGGCCTTCACCTCACCAGAGACGGCGCTATCGCATGGCGACCGGCAAATATGCGCGGAGAAAGGCTTTCGACTGGAATATACATATACAAAATTCAGGTCGAAACCGACGAATACATCGGAAAAATATCCATCGTGAATCCATAACGGAGGAAATATGAACTGGAAACTGTTAGAAGAGCTGTGCAACACCCCCGGAGTCTCCGGGCACGAACGGGCGGTCGCGGAAATTTTCAAACGCGAAACCACGAATATCGCAAAAGAGGCATGGTTCGATAATGTGGGCAATTTCATCGTCCATGTGGGCGGCGAAGGCCCCAAAATCGCTCTGGATGCCCACACCGACGAGGTCGGCTTCATCGTAAATTACGTCGATGACGAGGGTTTCATTCAAGTTACCCCCCTCGGCGGCATCGACCCGCGGGTTTTCTACGCTCAACGTGTCATCGTCCACGGCACCGAGGATTTGAAAGGCGTCGTAGGCGCGGTTCCGCCCCATCTGCTCGATAAAAACGCCGACCGCGACAGAGCCGTCCCCATCGAGGACGCTTTCATCGACCTCGGTCTGCCCGGGGATGAGGTTCAATCCAAAGTCAAGATAGGCGACATCGTAACCTTCGACAGCAAGCTCGAAGATTTAGGCCCCGCCTTTATAGGCAAAGCTTTCGACGACCGCCTCGGCCTTTTCGTGATCCTCGAAGCAATAAAAAAAGCGAAGAAAATCGCCTGCGATCTATATCTCGTGGCGGCTGTGCAGGAAGAACGCGGCCTTCGCGGCGCCGGATGCGCGGCATTCACGATAAAACCCGACATCGCCATAGCCCTCGAAGGCACCGTGGCCAACGATCTCCCCGGAGTCCCTCCGCGCAAACGTCTGGCGACCCAGAACAACGGCGCCGAGCTCCGCATCACCGACCGCGCCCTCATCGCGGACAGGGCATTAGTCGATTACCTCGCCCAAATCGCCGAGGAAAACGGCATCGCATGCCAGCTTATGGTGAAAAATGCGGGCACAACCAACGCCACCTCCATCGAAACATCGGCGGGAGGCGTCCGTGTAGCGGCCATTTCCGCTCCGGTGAGATACATCCACAGCCCGATAGGCCTCGTCCAGAAACACGACATCGAATGCCAGGTAAACCTCCTCGCGAAATACCTCGAAGTCGCCGACAAAACCCCGCCGCGACGGTAGTCGGCGACCGCCGACAGGTAACGTGCTCAACCCTGCGGGATTCCCTTCGGGGAACAGAATTTCTTGATGTTGAGGACGGTGGCTGAGCTAGCGATGTCCTGAGCTCGTAGAAGGGTCGAAGATTTTTTCCTCGCGGCTTCGTTCAGTTTCACGAAGGTTTCGGAGCGGATGGCGTTTAGGGGAAAGTGTTAATAGGCTAATCCCATCCATCTAACACCAATGCATTTCTCCTTGCGGGGGAACAAATGACAAATCCCGACGACAGACTACCGAATGCGATCGATGCATACGAGACAATCGCAGATTCATACGCCTCCGAGGTAGAAACGAACCCCCATAGCATATACTACGAACGCCCCGCGATGCACGAGCTTTTGGGCGACATTTCCCGTCTCCGTCTTCTCGACGCCGGATGCGGGCCGGGAATTATGATGGAATGGTTGGTCGAAAAGGGCGCAAAATCCGTGGTTGGAGTCGATGGGACTTCGCGCATGATAGAAATCGCCAGAGCGCGTCTTGGAGAGAAGTGCACTTTGCATGTGGCGGATCTCAGTCAGCCTATGCCATTTCTAAAAAATGAATCCTTCGATGTCATCGTGAGTTCGGCGACCCTGGGCTACATTCGCGACTGGAAAGCTTTGTTTATGGAGTTTTCGCGAGTTTTAAAAGGAGGCGGTCGAGTGGTTTTCTCGGTGGGACATCCATGCTCGGAATATACCCTCGACGGAACGGACGATTACTTCGCAACGGAGCTAAGGGATTATGTCTGGAAAGGATTTGAAAAGCCGATAGTCGTGCCGAACTACCGCCGTCCTCTGTCCGCGATGGTGAACTCTATTGTCGAGGCGGGGTTTACTATAGATCGAATCCTGGAACCGGTTCCAACACCGGAATTTCAGAAGGTGAACCCCGACGAATACGCGAGATTGCTACGGCGTCCGCGTGTGCTCTGTATGCGTGTATGCAAGAGCGGAAATGCCGAATAACGAAGCCGGAATCCTTTTGTCCCAATTATTCAACATGTGATTCTATGGTTAATCGATTTTCAGATAAAACTTTTTGCGTGTGGATACAGATAACTGCAAACGCCCTCCTCAGCTGGTTGCTTTTTCCATTTATAATTTCGCCAAACACCGCGTATCCCTTTTCTCGTCTTATCGAAGTTCTTTTCTGGCAGGTGGTTGCCTTTTTCGGATGGCCTCTCGCAGTTTTTGGTATTGTATTGGGAGTTCCATTTGGGTTGCGAATCACGAACATATATTCAGCTTTGCCCATTCTAATTTATCCTGCCATGCAAGTTCTGCTGTTTCTGACGATTAAGACGAAAACACGTCGTCGCGCAAAACTGTTTTTTCTTCATATACTTATCATTCTCTCTTTCGGCGTTGTGTGGTATTCTGTTTTTGAGGGATACAGCTTCATGAATGGGTGATAATTTTCCAGAAAAAATGCAAAGGTTTATCTGTAAATCACCTCTGATCTGACCCCCAAGTTCAAAAATGGGTCATGAAAAAAGCCGCATCCTTATGGGCGCGGCTTTTTGATCTTATTTTGCGGAGGCTATTCCCGTGGGCCGAGGGGCATTAGATAAAGCGGTGCGCCTTCGACGTCGAAGAGGTCGGCGACTTTGTCGTCGTGGAATGCGCCTATCATCACGGTCGAGAGGTTCAGGCCCTCGGCAATCAGATGGACATTCTGGCCGATGTGGCCGGCTTCCATGTGGACATAACGCTCCGCGCGGTCGCCGTAGCGCCCTGCTGTGCGTTCGTAGATTCCGAAGAGGGCGACTACCGCTGAGGCCTCTTTCAGCGCGGGCTGGCCGAGAGCGGAATTGGCCAGGTCGAGGATGAAGTTCCCCGATTTCACCAGTTCTAGCGCGTGGTCCTGCTCGATGTATCTGTAGATTCCCGGTTCGATGCCGTCGATATTGCCTGCGACGAGGTAGGTATCCATCGGGTATGTCGCGCCGGCGCTTGGAGCGGCTCTGAACCTCCCTCCGCCGGTGATTCCCGCGGCAGACCACATAACCTCGCTGACCTGTTCGAGGGTCAGGCCGCCCTCGCCGTAACTTCGTCTGCTACGGCGATTGGCGATGGCGTCGTGAACGGAAAGCTCCGCGCCGGGGGGTTCCGGGAGTTGAATCGTCTGGGCCATTATGCCTCCAATGAGCAATAATCCAAGTATAGTTCCGAGCTTCAGCATAGGCTAAACTCCCAATTAATCCAGGACTTCCACCTTTTCCATCACGATAGTGGTCTGGGGAACATCCGAGGGGAAGGGCGCTTTCGGGCCGGTGGGGGTTTCGGCGATCTTATCGACAACGTCCATGCCGTCGATGACCTTGCCGAAAACCGCATATCCCCATCCGCGAGGGTTCTCGCCGGTGAAGTTCAGGAAGGTGTTGTCCTTATGGTTGATGAAGAACTGAGCTGTCGCCGAATGGGGGTCGTTGGTGCGCGCCATGGCGATTGTGCCCCGGTCGTTTTTGAGGCCGTTGTTGGCTTCGTTCTGAATGGGGTCGTGGGTATCTTTTTTCTGCAGATCCGCTGTGAATCCGCCGCCCTGAATCATGAAATCCTTGATTACACGATGGAAAATCGTGCCGTTGAAATAATCTTCCTCGACATAGGTGAGGAAATTTTCCACGGTGATTGGAGCTTTTTCCGGGTAGAGTTCGATATCGATGTTGCCCATGTTGGTCGTGATTCGAACTACCGGGTTGTTGCCAGCTTCCATTTTCGCCTCCGATTCTTCCGCAAAAGCCACCCCGAAAGCCAGCATTGCGATTATGATGGTTGTTAGAATTTCTCTCATTTTGTTCTCCTTTTTGTTTTTTGAGGATAGCCAAACTACGGCGTCCCCTCGTATTTTTCAATTTTATCTCTTGCTAAAGCTACTATCGAATCGTTGTCCGAGGTCTCTATCATCCAATGCCAAACCATTTTGGCGTCGGGTATTCGTTCGCGGAACTCGAGAGCCAGGGACAAATCATAGAGAGTCGATATATCCTCACTCCCCGCGCAGGATACGGAATCGTCCGGCATGGGGATGAGCATCCGCATCGCCTCGTCAACATCGCCTAACCTAACAGCAAGCTTGCCAATCTGTTCACCGAGGGCGCATCTATATTCTCCGACGCCAATTGTATCGTAAACATTTTTGGCCAGCTCGAATCCTCGCTCGTATTCCGCCATCTCGAAATATACTCGAATCAGGCCGAGGAAAGAGTCTTTGCGTAAAAACTGTTTGGCCGAGGGGTCGTTGCGGAGGTTATTGAAAAGAATCCGCGCCTCCTGAAACCTGCCGAGTTGTTCATAAGCCAATCCAAGGCGGTATTCCGCCAGATGCACCTGAGTCGAATCCCCCGCCTTCTCGACCACATCGGAATAGGCTTCGATAGCCCGGTCGATGTTCCCCTGCTCGAAGAAGAAATCTCCGAAAACTATTACTCCGTGGGCGGACAGGGTAAAATTCGCCCATTCGCCTATTAGCTGGGAGAAAATTTCTCCGGCCGCTGTGGTGTCGCCCATTTCGAGGTAGCATCGCGCCATGTAATAGCTCGCCTCCACCCAGATCGAGTCGGGAATGTCCCGAGCGCGAAGGCGGTCGAAGGTGATAGCGCCGCGCTCATAATCTTTGGCCTCGCAGAGGGAGTTGCCTATCTCCATCATCAGCTCGCCTACGAGGGGGGAGTCGGGATATTTCTGAAGGAACGTCTCGGTTATCAGAAGGGGGTCGTCGTATATGCCCAGTTTGAGTTTGGCGCGTTCGGCGCTGATTCGCACACGGTCGGCGGTCTCGCGGGAGACAGAGTATAACTCAATATCATCGGCCAGGCGAACGACATCGGTGTATTTTCCGCTTCCGAAAAGCATGCCGTTCAGCCGAATTATTACATCCTCCGCGCGCCTATGCCTGCTGTATTTGCCGAGGAATTCCCAGCTTCGGTTTATCACACGGGTAGTGTCCGACATCATATCGTAGCAGAGGATTAGGTCGTAAAGAGCATTGTCGCATACCTGACCTCGGCAGGTTTTGAGGAAATCCTGAAGCTCCTGGGCCGCTCGCCCGGGACGTCCCTCATTTAGGAAAGTCTCGGCGTAGATGAGCCTTGCACGTTCGGCAAAATCGTCCTCATGACCGGAGAAAACGCCGGAAAGGTAGATTCGAGCATCGTCGTAGCGGCGATTTCTAATATGGCACCAAGCGATACCCCATCCGGCTTCGCGTCCGCGTTCAGCAGAGCTTTCATATGCGAGCTGATAGAATGATAATGCATCTCGATACCTTCGCCTGCCGTAGGCACATTCGCCGGCGAAGAGATAGCATTCGCCCTTCAACGGTCTGTCAACAGCAACCTCCGCGGCTTGTTCGAAATTCGCCTGAGCCGCCCCTAACTCGCCATCCTGCATGAAAAGATATGCTATCCGCATCAGAACATCGGCTTTCAAATCGGGGTCGAGGTTGGCGATAAGGACGCTGTCCTGATCCGCGCGGGTGGCTTTGGTTTCAATCTCGCCGAGGAGCGCTAGATACGGAAGCCTATCGACATACGGTGAGTCAGGAAATCTCTGGCGAAGACGCTCGAACTGGCGCATAGCTACAAGATGCCGGTTTTCCATGAAATCGACTGCGCCCAAGAGAAAAAGGGCGTCGTCAGCCCACCAGTGAGCGGATTTGCGCGATGACATATCGTAAAATTCCAGGGCGGCAGTGAGCCTCTCTCTGCAACTCGCCCACTCCCCCTTCGCGAAGTCGATGGAGCCCATGCGGTAATTAATCTCGCCCTGAAGGAGGTTCCGGGGGTATTTTATCAAAAGATTTTCGAAAACGGATTCCGCGCGGTCGGATTGCCCCATACGGCTGTATGACATCGCCTCGAAATAACCGGCCATCAGACGCATTATCGCCTGGCCGCGCACGCCGTTTGCCAGCGGACGCAACATGGTCGCGGAAGAATCATATTCCCCCACGATGAAATTCCACACTCCCAGCCAGAACCTTCCCCACGGCGGGCTTCGTATGGTAAAAACCTCGCGCAGATACTCATCCTGACCGCTATCGTGGATAATATCCCCTATCCAGAAAGATGCCCAGTCCGAGGCCGGATCGACATAAGGCGGAGTGATGGCGTCGGAGTAGCTCTCGATTGCCCGTCGGCTCCAATCGAGAGACTGATAGCTGTAGGCGTTGATTAGAGCGTCTCGGGGGGAAACCTTACCGTCGATAGACCGTTCGATAAAAAAATGGGCAACCTGAGGATCCATACGGATAATCTCACGTGCCCAATAATCTTCGAAAATCTGGTTCGATGGCGGAACTGCGACACAGACCCCCGCCAGAAGGAGCACAAACAGGCTATTTAGGATGCTCCATCGCCGGGCCCTGGTCGTCTTCATCTCGTTTGGATACATACAGTTGCGAAATTCCTACGCTGATTGAAGTCTCGTCTTTGCCGAAATAAGTGGCTTCCAAAGAGATAACATATCCTTTTCCAACGTCGATGTCAAGCCCCAACAGCGGCTTGGGATATTGGCTCGGGTCGCTGAAAAGATTGGTTCCGGAAGCATAGGGATCGGGATTCGTGCTGTTGTAATAGTCGATGTAGCGTCTGCCGAGAATATATGTCCAATGAACTCCTATATAGGGCTTGATTCTGCGGAATTCCCAACTGCCGTATAACGAAAGGTCGATGGTCTGAAACCGATAAGTGATGTCCTGCCATCCCGATGCGCCGATAGGCCTTGTTCCAGAGGTTTTTGTAGTCAGCCACGTCGCGGCGGCATACCATCGAATGGGGAAACTGCATGTATTACACCCGAGATTCGGATAGAACACGGCGTAATGAAGCCTCGACCCCAGCCCGAAAGCTATCTCACCCGAGCCGTTGAAATCGCTCTGGGGAATATTCATATCCGTCGCGCCGATATAGCCATAAAGATCGAGATAACGAAGCACGCCCAAAGAGGGTTTCGCCAGAATACGCTGGGATGTTAGCCTCAAGTCGGCGCTTGGGTAGCGGACTTTCCATTTCTCGTTGGTATATTCCACCGCCATTCCGAAACGCTCGTAGGGTGTTTCGGAAGTCGGGTTGGCGACCATAATCGCCATCGCCGGCGCGGCCAAAATCGCCACAGTGGCTATTATGAAGATAATTCTATCTCGCATAACCTGCTCCTCTTGAGACTGCGGGCTTTGTCGAAAAAACCCGCAGTCGATATTATTTAATCCTCTTCCCCGATACGGAAACCGATTTCCGGTGTTTCCGTCTCCATGGGAATTTGGACTGTGTCCTGTTCGTCATCGGCGTAATATGGCCTTCTGCGGCCTGCGGTATATGTTACTGTCGCATTGGCCACGCCTCCAGTGGAGACAATCTCGAATGAGATGACATCCAGCGCCGGGCCGCCTTCTGCGGGCGAAGTAAGAGTCCATGAACATTCACCAGTAACTCCGGTGATAGCCACTCCGCCACCTGACGCAAGGGCCGCCGTTACACGGACATTCTCGCCGCAAATCGGGTTGCCGAAGACATCGAGAACCTGAATGGCCACCATATAATCAGACGACCACGGAACCTCGTCCGGTGCGGTTACCACACTGCTGGAAGCTCTCGGCGCGCCATGGTTAAGCACCACGCTATCGCTTGCCGCGGAGGATCCGGAATAGGCGTTGATTAAAGCCACGCCGCCTCTTGATGCTCCGCAGTCATCATCCTCGTTCAGAATGGCCGCCGTGTATCGGCTTACAGCAAAACTGCCGGCGCATTCGTTCGAGGTCGTAACGGGCGAGACAATACTTCCCCACGAAGTGAAGAGGTTTATCTCGGTATCGTTCACAACCGGATGGGAGTTGATGTCTTCGATAGTCACGGTAACATCCGAAACTCCGCTCTCGTCCGCCACTACCGATGACGGCGAGGGCGTTACAGTCATAGTTATCGGCGGGCCGCTGTTGAAGAACTGGACAGTGTCCGCACGAATAACTGCGGCATCGCGAGTTTCTGCGACGATTGTAACCAAACCGGGCTCGTTCGCCCATGGCGCGGGCGGAGGCGTGCTGTTGCTTCTCGGATTCGCCGAATACCATGTCGCGAAGGCAAATCCGGTATCATTAGTAACGGATGATGTCGTTATCGCGCCCTGCAGAGCGGTGAACCAAACCGCCGTTCCAGGAGCCACCGGGTTGTCGTATTCGTCTGTAACTATAGCCATAACCGGGTTAGCGACGCCATCGAATAACCATCCCGCTACATTGCAGTTTCCAACGGAAACCGAGACGTTGTAAGGCAAACCGCTTCCGACAGTAACCCTCGGCGCTCTCGAATCGATAGTTCCGCCGCCGGGAAGACTCGCGCGCGCCTCGACCACTACCGTTCCCGAACGGTCGCCGCTACGGAGGGTAACGCTCGCACTGCCGCCTATAGTGTAAACCGCACTGCTCGATAATCCGCCGCCCGGTATAAGTTGGGGATTAACGCCCCCTGTCGGGTATTCGATAATCTCGAATTCTACTTCGCTCGAGTCGCGCACCGGGTTGTCATACTGGTCGAAAATGACCGCGGAAATAACCGACTGGTCTATCTCGCCCACTCCGAGGACATAGATGAAGTCCCTGCTTACGGAGATATCCATAGTATGCGGCGGCCCGGCCTTAATCAAGAAGTCCTGCTGAGCCATAGCCGCGCCCGAAGTCGCCGTGACTCCGGTCATGCCGGCCACAAGCCCAGGAGTGAAGAAGGTTGCGAAATAGCCCGAATCGTCCACGGCGATAATCGGGTCGGCGATGCTTCCCGTGCCCGCGCTGTCCACGGTGAGATAAACGTAAGTTCCCGCCGCAACCGGGTTTCCGGAGGCGTCGAGGACATAGCCGCTTATCAGACTGGACGATGTGCTTCCCACCGTTGCCGTATCGGGAACCACCGTCATCTCGATGTCGTCGGGAGCGCCGGCGGCATAACTCACAACTACCATCGCGGTCTCGGCGAGGCATATCGCCCGAATTGTATCTGTCCCGCTGGAATCGGCGGCGGTAAGTATTCCCTCCGCGATTCCGCCTTCGAGAAGATCGAAGGGGGTTACAAGCCCGAGCCGCGATGTGAACCGGACAGTTACTCCATCGGCGATGGGGTTGCCGTCGCCGTCGAGAACGAGAGCTCGAACATTCGCAGTAGATGCCCCATCCGCGGGAAGCCCTCGCGGAGTTATCGATAGAATTATTGTATCGACTACATCCGGCACGAAATCTATGGACAAATATCCCGTAGCTCCGCCGCTGGACGCTGTCAGATAACTCGAACCGATGCTGTTCGGCGCCGTAACTTTGAATCGAACTCCGCCCTGATCGTTAGTAACGGCAATCGGCGGTGTAACTGAACCGAGGCCGATATTGAAGTTCACCGACGCGCCGGGTATCGGGTTGCCGAAGGCGTCTTCGACCCAGGCCGAATCTGCCAGAGTATCAGAACCGTTAGCGATGAGTTCGACATAACTCGTATCGAAACGCACAACTGCCGCAGGCCCCGGACTGAAGTAAACGGATTGAGTATCCGAAGTCACAGTGTCGCCGCTACCGAGAGGCACGAAGGCATAAACATAAGTGCTTCCGGCCAGAGTGGGAGCGAAAAGCTCGACCGTAGCTTCGCCGCCGACCGTATTCTGCCGCGTCGGAACTATTAAGGCATCGACACTTCCCGGAGGAACAACTTGAGCGAACCGCACTATTGTGCCGTCCGCAATCTCCAATCCGGAACTGTCAGTGACGAAGGCTGTAACATTTGTGCTGGAAACACCATCGGCATCCATGTATCTCGAATCTATCGCAAGGCCGATATTTTCTACATTAGTAGGCATAAGGTCAACCTGAGTTATTCCGGTCGCGCCCTCGCAATTTGCATTGATAACCGCGACACCGGCGAATCTTCCAGCTCGGAACCGGACATTGAAAGCACCGGTATCATCCGTGGCCGTAACCGGCGTAATAGTCCCGTAATCGCTCGGTGTAACGCTAAGGTTGACTATCTTGCCGGCGTTGACGGGGTTGCCTACCTCGTCGTAAACAACGCCGTATATTCTGGTCGTGTCGGTTTCATTGGCATCCAAAACCGGATTCACAGGCCACATATCGACATAACTCGGCGGCCCGGAAAGGAACTCGATAGCTACTTCTGCGGTCGAATCGCCGCTGGTGGCAATCAAAGTATCCCATCCGACAGTGGTGAAAGAAGTTATCGTGGCCGAAACTTCGCCCGCGACTGTAGTCGCGAAGAGGGGTGTTATGCTTCCATAACTCAGATCACTGAAACGAACTGGAGTGCCGTCGGAAACAGGCAGGCCGAGGGTATCGAGGACGAAACAAGTTACATCCGCCGTCGATGCCCCGTCGGCAACGATTCTATTTGGAACAACTGTAAGGAGAACCTCGCCCACATTTGTCGCCCGGAATTCGATTAGCATACTCGTGCTGGCTACTCCCGCCGTTGCGCGAACATTGCTGAAACCGGCGGTAATTCCGGCCAAAAGTCTCGCCCTCGCGATACCGGCAGTATCCGTGTATGCCGATGAGATAATTGTCCCAAGGGTCGATGTGAATGAAACCTCGACACCGGTGCCCACTGAGTTTCCGTATGCATCAAGAACTTCGACGAATATTGTCGAGCTGTCAGCACCGTCTGCACTTATTATGCTGTCCGAAGCCGAGATATACATCACTGCGGGCGGCCCGGGGATGAACCTCGCAACCGAAGTATCCACCACTGAAGCTCCGCATGAAGCCACCACAAACACCGAGTCGCTGGGCGTAGTCCCTGCCGTTAGTGCACTGGTTGCAACACCGCTGGTTGTGTATGCGATTACGGGATTAGTGAGTCCATGGGAAGTCGTGAATTTTACGATAGTTCCATCGGAAACGGGAAGCCCGGCGGTATCCAGAACAACTGCTGTGAGGTTGGCGACATCTGAGCCGTTGGCCGTAAGGGTAGGCGGATCGACTACCAGATAAAGGGTGTCCGCTTCTAAAGGCACGAAATTGACTGTGGCGTATCCCCATGCGCTTTCGCAGTTCGCCGAAATGCTTGCAGTTCCATAGGCCGCTCCGGAAACTACTACTGCGAAGGCCCTTCCAAGACTGTCCGTGGCCGAATTGGGAGTAATAGTGCCGAGGCTTATGGAGAATGAAACGGGAAGCCCCGCCCGAACCGGGTTTCCGAATGCGTCGGTGATTTCGACCGTTACCTGCTGAGTATCCGCGCCGTCGGCGAGCATATCCCGAATTGGCGGAATGAAGCTGAGAATCGCCGGCGGTCCCGGAGCAAATTGCACAACGGCAGTATCGGTAAGGGTGCCGACGCTGGCAACGATTGTGTCGTATCCTGCAACAACGCTGGACAGCAGTGTTGAAGTCGCCTGACCGCCGACTGTGTATGCTGTTGTCGGGCTGATAATCCCGCGTCCGAATGTCTGGAAGGTTACCGGTGTGTTGTCCGAAACCGGACGAGTTCTGCCGAGACTGTCTATATTGAAGACAGTCGCCAATAGATTGCTCGACGAAACTCCGTCTGCGGTTATCCTTATAGGATTAGCTACGAGACTGACCATGTCGGCGTCGAGGGTGGTGAATTGATACGGCTTACTCGCAACCGCACTTCCGCTTCTGACTGTAACGAAGGCCGGGCCTGCTTCCATGCTGGAAATAAGAGTCCGCGCCGAACCGCTGGTCGAATCGACCGCCACCGGCGAGATAATATCTCCCCTGCTGGTCTCGAAAGTTACCGCAGTTCCTATGTTCACAGGATTTCCATATTCATCATATACATGCACGACAATCGGGTATCCCGAACCGTCGGCGGAAATTGTCGATGGATAGAGGGTATCGAAGACTATAATCGCAGGCTCACCGGCTTGATATGTAACACCGAATGTATCGGCTACCGTCGCGCCGACGCTGGCGATAATTCTGCCGTCACCGACGCCTATTGGCGCTGTAAGTTCAGCTTCGACAATACCGCCCTCGGTAAATGCTATTCTCGGGCTAATAATCCCCGTAATTCGGCCGCCGGTCGTGTCCTGACTGAACGTAACCCGTGTGCCGTCGGAAACGTAGAGCCCGCTCGAATAGACCCAGGCTCTCACAAGGGCAGTGGAGGTGCCGTCTCCGCGGAGTATCGCCGGATTAACGGTCATCACTATTTCATCCGCGATAAGAGAATCGAAACGGACATCGACGAACTGAATCGCCTCGCCGCAACGGACGCTCACAAGAGCATCTCCCGCGCTGGTTCCCGCCGTAAGCCTCGAGAAGGCATATCCGGAAGTGTTTGTATAACCTGTTGGAATGACAGTTCCCAATGTGGTCTGGAAACTGACCGGAGTCCCCGGGAATACGGGATTTGAGAACCGGTCGTAAACCGTGCAGGCCACCGTCGTTACCGAAGCACCGTCGGCGTAAAGCACCGAATCCTGGGCATAAGCGATTATCCTGTTAGCCGGGCCGGGATTTAGACGTATCGTAACCCTGCCCGTATCGTCGCCGGCTATGGCGAGAATCTCCACACTGCTTGCGGCTATAGTATCCGCGCGAATCACAGTGGTGGCGATTCCGCTGTCGGTGTATGCCTCGTTAGGCTCCGCAAAAGCAAGTCCGGAAGGCACCACGAAATCGACAAGCGTCTCATCGGAGACAAGATAGCCTCCCGGCGAATATACAAATGCCCGCACAGTGGTCGCAGACACGCCGTCCGCGGTCAAAGTCGTGCTGTCCGAATATAGGATTATATTCGCTATTTCCGTTGGCCGGAAATTGATCTGGCCATAACCAGCCGCTCCGCCGGAACGCGCCATGATAACGGCATTCCCCGGCGTAAGCCCGGACCGGAGAACCGCTGTGGCAACTCCGCTCGTATCGGTGATGGAACTCGAAGTGATAGTTCCCAAAGATGTAGTGAAAGTAACATCCTCGCCGGCGCGCAAGTGGTTGTCGTATTGGTCGTTAACCCGTGCGTAAATATACATATTATCCCAACCGTCGGCGTTCAGTGTATCAGGTGGGACATGAGCAGAATCCCCCCATATTTCCACATTCGCGGCAGGTCCTGGGTATATGAAGATTCTAACACTATCGACGATGGAATCGCCGGGGGTATAGACTTTGCCTATCACCCACGCCTCGCCGTAGCCGACATCGGTGCTGGCGGTGAAATTCGAGATACAAGTTCCGCCAAGTGTCAGTTTGGGCGAAACTACCGTTCCGCCCGTATCCACCGGATGGACTTCGAAATAAACCTCGGTGCCGTCGGAGGCCGGACTGCCTTCGGTATCATAAACATCGCACCTGATGATGGATTGGGACATGCCGTCCGCTACTACGGTTAGAGGATCCGCGGTCATAAGCAGATAACCGACATCGCTCTGACGTATCGTAATAGGCACGATATCGAAACCGTCGCCGCTCCGCGCCCAAACTCTGGCTGTTCCAGGCTCCGTGCCGGCGGTTAGATTCGAGAAAGCCTGGCCATCGGAATTCGTTATCGAATTCTCGGGGAAAATCGTGGCCATGTCCGTCCCGAACTGCACTGAATTGCCGGAGAGAAGAGGATTATTGAAATCGTCGAATAGAGTCGCGGTAAGGCTGGTGTTGTCCCTGCCGTTAGCCGCGATAGTATCCCTGTCAGGAATAAGCTCGATATAAGCCAGTTCGCCGGGCAGAATCTGCACCAGAACCGAATCTCGAACCGAATCCACGGCCGCCGCAACAGCGCCCTTTATCCAGACATTGCCGCGAATTGTCTTGACTCTGAATGTTGTGGTAGCAATTCCGCTGGAAGTGAAGCCGACTTGTGGTATCAGATTACCGAAAGTATCCGCCGAAGTGCCAACCGGAGCCACTGGCACCATAGAGAAATTCACCCTCGTCCGGTCGCCGACGAACGCGCCCGCTGTGTCGAATACCGTGGCCACAACCGCAGTCTCCGAGAAACCATCGGCCTGAAGTATTCTCTGATCCACCGTTATCGAAATATCCGCAACGGAAGAATCGCTCTTGGTGAACTCGACGAAAGTATCGCCCCGAGCGGCTCCAGATCTGGCTGTAACCCGCGCCGTGCCGACATTGTATGTGCTCATCAGGTCGAAAATCACCATTCCGAATGAATTGGTCTCGTCCGAAGTGCGGGACAGAATTCCCATGCTCGCTTCGAATGTTACCTCGGTGCCGGCGCTTACGGGGTTTTTAAATCTATCAGTTACATCGACATTACAGCTAACAAAGGAAAAGCTGTCAGCTGGGATAGCTTCAGCATCCGGGTGAATCTGAATGAAGTGTGGTTCGCCGGGGATTAGCTCGCACCATGTCGTGTCCGCGATTGTGTCCGCGCCGACATATACCTCGGCTACAACCTCGCAGATTCCGGCAGTGGTATCCGAGGTAAACTCGGTCTCGAAAACTCCGCCTTCCGTATAAACCGTGGCCGGCGAAATGAATCCCATATTACGCCCGAGGCCATCCGGCAAAGGATAGAGGTGAACGGGAGTCATATACCCGATGGGAGTGCCCAGAGAATCCCGAACAGTTCCGCTGATTGTGCCTGTGGAATGCCTATCCGCTACGATAATGTCCGGTTCGATGGTCACGAAAATGTTATCTATGCCGTAAGGAACAAAGTCCAGATTAATAATTCCAATTGCGCCTTCGCATGTCGCCGTGATAAGCGCTGTTCCTGGAATCGAGCCGCTTCTCAGCTGAACCGTAGCCATACCCGTGCTGTCGATTAGTGTGTCTGTAACGGTTATCGCCAGAGTATCGATGATCCCCAAACTTGATTCGAACAGAACTATCTTTCCATTCTCCACCCGATTGCCCTGAGCATCGTAAACAATAGCCCGAATCGAACAGGTATCGATGCCGTTAGCAACGAGGGTCGGCAGAGAGGGTATGAGTTCGATACTATGCGGCGGCCCCGGCACGAAGGTGATATACGTCGTATCCGCCACAGCCATAGTGTCCGCCGGATCCCACGGGTCGCCGACGTAAGCGATTAAAGTATCCGGCACGCTATTGGCTCTTGAGGGGCTTCGCAGAGTTACTATAGCCTCGCCGCCCATACTGTATCCCACGCCGGGGAACATTGTCCCGCCGGAAGCGTAGAAGTAGATAGGCGTCGAATCGGAAACCGCATGCCCGGAATCGTTCAATGCATAAGCGTGAACCCGTGTGGTATTCGAGCCGTTGGCGGTAAGGCGCAGGCTGTCTGCAAAGATATTAATTTCGGTAACGTCCAAAGGCCTAAGCTCGATAAGCCCCGCCCCCGTAGGTCCGCCTTCAACCTCTGCGCTGATAACCGCCACTCCGCTCGAGACGCCGACTCGGAAGGTCGATATACTTGGTGCATTATTATTGGTATAGACATAAGAGGGAATCATCGTGCCCAAATCCGAAGATGGCCCGACGGTCAGATCGACCCTCGTTCCAGCTTCGACAAGGTTGCCGTATTCGTCGAGAACACTTATCGTGCAGGCGGATGTGCTGACGCCGTCCGCGCTCAATATCGGGTATTCCGGTATAACCTCTACGCTGTGAGGCGGTCCCGGTGTGAATGTTACGCTGATAGTTTCGGTAAGCAGACTTCCCACCGTCGCCGTTACATATGCCGTCCCTGTTCGAGGTTCGGAATAGAGCCGAACTATTGCATTGCCATCGACCGTCGTCTCCAGCGAATCGATGCTTCCCAATGGGTTGCCCGCTGAATCGGAAGATGTGAAGTAAACAATCTGGCCGTCGTTGACCGGCATACCCAGTTCGTTCAGAACTCGGGCGGTAACGGTCGAATAGCTCTCGCCGTCGGCCGGTATTCGCCTTGGGTCGGCGCGAAGGCTCAGATACGCAGGCGGCGATACGCCGATATTGACCGTAACAACCGCGTAAATCCCGCCCGAAGAGATATTAACCCTCGCAACAGTGGGGATGTTCGATGCCGTCAGCACCGCGGTTACTTCCCCAGAAGAATTCGTGAAGGAAGTCGTCGGGCTTATCAAAGCGCCGGTAACGGAGAAATCTACCGGAACCCCCGAACTTACGGGATTGTCGTATCTATCGTATAAAACCGCATGAATGATCGTGAAATCCTCGCCGTTCGCAATTAGGTTCGAATCCTCCGGCCAGGCGCGGATACTATCAACCGGCCCGGGAACCATATCGATGAAGGCAGTCCCGCAGGTTGTATCGACAGAATCCGATGTGCAAGCCGTGAACCATGCCCTGCCGACATTCGTCTTGCTTCGAACCTGCACAGCCGCTTCTCCGGCCACTGTAAAGGCCAGGGTCGGCGAAAGCATTGCCAGACCCGTGTCGCTTCCGGCAATGGTTGTATCCAGATGGAAGAACACCGGAGTGCCGTCGGAAACGGGCATTCCCACGCTGTCCGTAACATATGCCCTGAGGAAAGTGGAAGACAGAGCGTCCGCCACAAGGGAACTTGTATCCGATGTCAAAGTTACATAACTCGCTTCGGAATTTTCGAGAATGATAAAAGCCTCGCCCACCGCGGAACCGGCCCTGGCGCGGATTCTCGCTTCGCCCGCACGTCTGCCGGCGGTGAATATGACATCCGCGTGACCGCTGGAATTGGTGGTCTCCATTTCAGGATCTATCCATCCCCGGTTGGTCTCGAAAGTAACATCCACACCGTATCCGACCGGATTTGCGAACCTGTCGAATATCTCCACATGGACATCGGTGGTCGAGAAGCTGTCCGCCGGCAAAATAGAATCCGTCGGCACAACTAATATCGAATCCGGCGGTCCGGGAAGAAGCTCTACCATGACGCTCTCGACAACGCCGCTACCGGCATCGCCAATAATATATGCGGTGCCCACATTTCTGTTGGCCGTGAACATAGCCTCGAAAAGGCCGCTGTCCGTATGAGCTGTTACCGGCGCAATTCCGCCGTAAGGCCCAGCGGAATCGGTAGTTACAGTGAAAATCACAGGGCTTCCGTCGCTTACCGGCATCCCCATATCGTTGGTAACTCTTCCCCAAACCCGCGCCGTGTCTCTGCCGTCGGCGGTAACCTGATCCGGGTCGATGTATAAGTAAAGGTAAGCCGCATCTGTGTTTGTGAAGTTCACAGTGGTCTGCCCCATTGCGCTTCCTGACCTCGCCCAAACCACAGCGGTTCCCGGAGTGATTCCGGCATATAAATAAACCAATGCCTCGCCAAGGGTGTTGGTGTAGGCAAGCGTATCTATCGTGCCGAGATTTGTCTCAAATTCGATTGGAACCCCCGCCTGAACGGGATTTCCATTAATATCCTCCACGGTAGCCAGAATCTGAGTGAACGTATCTCCATTAGCCGGGATAATATCGGGGAGAGCGGACAACACTATTGTCGCCGGCGGTCCGGCCACGAAATCTACTGTAGTCGTGCCTGTTACACTATCTCCAGCATCGCCGGTAATTGTCGCTGTTCCGACAGTCGTAGCGCTACGAAGGGTTGTCGTAGCTTCGCCGTCTATCGTATATGCAATCCCCGGGAAAATGAAGCCGAGGTCGGTGGTAAATCTGATGGGAGTATTATCCGGAACCGCAATCAAGCTGGAATCCTGCGCCATGGCACGAATTGTAGTAGAGCTAATTCCATCGGCGTCCAAACGCGCGGAGTCGGCGGAAAGATAGATAAATGCCGCAACGAGAGGGGTAAATGTAAGTTCGGCATAGTCAACATAAGCCCCGCTGAGAATGCTCGCAGTAACTGTCGTAACACCGACCATTTCCGAATACAGTTGAACGGAAATCTGGCCGAGGCTGTCGGTGTTGCCCATGGTGTATATGAAAGTCCCCAATGGCGATGCGCCGAAAGTAACAGTAACCCCCGGAACCGGATTGCCGTATTCATCGAAAACCGTGGCGGTAGCTGTAGCGCGGGAGAAGCCGTCGGCGGGCACGCTGTCCGGTTCGACTTCAACACTGACTCCTGTAGGCGTCCCCGGAATGAATTCCACCAGCGCGCTGTCCTCGAGGCCATAGATACTGCCGTAAACATAGGCCTTGGCCGTTTCGGTAGGCGAAATCCAGTTCACCGATGCCATTCCGCCGAATGTGAAAGCCGCCTCCGGAAGGCTTCCAACCCTGCTTCCGTCGAGAATATTCTCGGAACGGAAACTGACGATCGTGCCGTCGGCCACCGGCGAACCGGTGGAATCGTATGCCGACGCCGTAACAGTCGAGAAGCTCGAACCGTCCGCCTGCACCCGATTAGGCGTTGCAGTTACATTAATAAACGATGCGATAGGCGGAATCTGCTCGATCTCGAACAGTTCCACTGCTGTAACCTGATTGAGGTCATATGTTGGATAGTATGGCATCTGCCAATCGCCGAAATCGTCGGTAACATCGTTGCCGTTAGCGAAGAAAGCCTCCATAATAGCCGGGCCTACATCGTTGGAAGCCCGATATGTCGCCACAAACTGTCCCTGACTATCCACGATAGCGGGTGAGGTAATAAATCCTGCCGCTATTGCAATATCGGCGTTGGGAGCCAGAAGAATTGGAGTTCCCGGTCGGGCGAAATTAAGGTAAACATCCCGAACCGTCGCGTGAACTTTGCTTCGCGACCTGCCGTCGGCAAACAATGTGTCCGGAACAAGGGAATCGATGTAAATATATACGGGGCAATCGGCGACATAGTGCACGAAAACAGTATCCGCGATAGCTCCGCTGTCCGCCGATGCAATAACAGTATCGACTAAAGCCACAGTCGTGGCGAAAAGCTCCGATGTCGTGAACCCATCCTCGGTGAATCCGAAGGGGGGGTCGATTTCGCCCCGTGCGGCGGTGAAATCGACTCTGGTGTCGTCGGAAATCGGCCTTCCGCTGGCGTCGAATACGCTCGCGCGAAGGTTAGTCGAAGTCCCTACCGTTATTTTAATGCTGTCCGATGTCAACACGATATACGCCGGCCCGGTCGGGACAATCTCAATCGGCACAGTCGCGACTGCGTCATCGATACTCGCGCGAATTACTACTCTGCCGACAACCGTCCCGCTGATGAAGTTTGTTCTCGCAAATCCCGAATCTGTGGCTATGGGCGAAATTATCATGCCCATATCGTCGGGTATCATCTCGAAAACTACATTTCTGCCGTCTTCGGCATAATTTCCGAAGGCGTCGAAACACTCGGCGGTAATTTCCGACCTCTCGCCGCCTACGGAGAGCAATGTATCTGGATCGGCGGTTAAAACTATATTCTCGACAGGTCCCGGTTTGATGCGCACCGTCTTCGTGTCCGCAACCGCACCGATGGAAGCAATCACTATACATGTTCCCGCCAGAGTATCCGGTCGGAATTCGGCTACGGCGTCGCCGCCCACTGTTCCAGGTCTCGGCGGCACTATATCAGCCATAAACTCCGGTTCGACTCGAATGGAAACGATAGTGCCGTCGCTGATAGGCCCGGGGGAGCTGTCGTAAACAGTTGCCGTTACGTTCATCGTGTTGCCGATTCGTATCGAAGTGCTGTCAACCGACAGGAAAATACTCTCCACCGGCAATGACCCGACATGAACTACCTTCGTATCCGCAACCGCGCCCACTGTGGCGATAATTAGACCGCTTCCAAGGGTCGTATCCGAACGAAATTCCGCGAGAGCTTCTCCGCCTGTAGTATTCTGCGTCGGCGGAACAACTCTGCCTATCTCTGGTGGCTCGACCGTGAAAACAACCGGTGTGCCGTCGCTAATAGCGTAACCGGAGCTGTCGAAAACCTCGGCGCGAATGCCCATCGAACTGGATGGCGCAAGACGCAGACTGTCGAGGGTAAGGATCACTGTTCCGGCGGGACCTTCGCCGATAAACACAAGCTGGCTGTCGGCGATTCCGCCCGCGGATGCTATAATCAAAGCCTCCCCCGATGTCGTCCCGGCGGAGAAACTCGCCATCGCAAAACCGTCCGATGTCGGAACTAATCCGGGGACAACGTTCCCCATCTCCGGCGGCTGAACCTCGAAATTTACAATAGTGCCGTCGCTGATATGCAAACCGCCGTCGTCGAAAACCTCGGCCTGAATAGCCATAGTCCCCTCGCGGGGCAGGTGGACGCTGTCGGCTGTCAGATATAAGAATCCCGCAGGCGCGCCGGTCAGCCATATTCCAATATTCTCGAACACTGTCGGGTAATCGGATAGGGTTGCAACTAAAATAGCTTCACCGGTTGTGAACCTGCTTCGGAACGTGGTCGTGCACGCGCTTTCCATGTTTGTATTGATCGTCCTGCGAAGAATCGTGCCCATATCCTCGCTTCCGGCTTCCAGAGCGAACTCGACTGTAATGCCGTCGCCCACCGGATTGTTGTGGGCATCCGTAACGAGGGCGGTTACCTTGCTCGTGCTGGCGCTGTCCGCCGGTATTGTGTCCGGATTTGCAGTGAGATGAATTCTGCGGGGGATATCGGGCTTGAAAGCTACCAGCATGCTGTCTTCGGCGGATGTCGTGTCGGTTATAGGCACTTCGGCCTTCACCCATGTTGTGCCGATAGTTGTCGGAGCGATAAGATAGATACTCGCGAAACCATCGACCGTGGTGGTCGTGAAACTGTCCGCCATGGGCGATAAAAAATCCCTCGGCACAGCAATTTCAGATTCCGGAACTCCAGGAGAAATTCTGCCGCGAGTAGCCGGAGTCATAGCCTCTTTGACTCTAAGTTTCCTATCAAATTTATCAGTTAAGGGAGCAGTTGTCTGTGCCGGCCTCGACCTCGAACCGTAAGGCAGGAAAGTCCCCATCTCCGTGCGGAACGTAACAACTATGCCATCCGAACACGGATTATCATCGGCATCGGTAACATAAACCTGCACCAGGACACTGTCCGCGCCGTTAGCCGTAGCCGAATCGAAATCGGCCAGCATACGCAGTTCCTCGGGATAAACCGGGTAGAAATAGATATCCCCGTTCCCCGGAATGGCGCCGGCGGAGGAGGCCGTTATCGTGTGCCATCCGGTTACGCGGGAACTTGTAAGCTTGGTTTGCGCCCTGCCGGTAGAATTGGTGTTCGACGAAGGCGGGTTGACCGTTCCGCCTCCCTCGTCGGGAGAGAAAGCAACCGAATTTCCCGCGCCGACGGGATTGTCGTAGGCGTCGAAAACATCGGCCCAGACTGTGCATGTGTCCTCCATGTCCGCACGGATGCTGTCTCTGCTGAAAGATACCGCTATCCTCGAAGGATCACCCGGCAGGAATGGAACATAAATCGTGTCAGCGGCGGTAATAACAGTATCAGCCAGAAGGGTATCATAAACCTGATACCACGCGGCCACCATGCACGAATCCGCCACGAAACCGCTGGTAAGCAGAACACTGCAGAATCCGCCCAGTGTAGCGGCTTCACGATAGTCGGATGTATATATGCTCGTGCTTCGGCCCTTCAGAAGAGGAGTCGCCCGGTCAAAAGCCGTGCCTGAAAGCGACCCGAGGTCGGTGAAGAACTTGATACGCACGCCGTCGGTAACGGGAGTATATACCGAATCGAGAACCTCGGCACTAATCGTGGACTGGCTCGAACCGTCCGCGGGCAAGCTCGTGGGATTCGCGCTTAGCTGGATGTAGCGCGGCGTCGTGTTCGCCAGAAGAACCTCGGTGTATCCCGATGCGCTTCCGCAGGTCGCTGTGATTCGAGCATAACCCGAAATCGTCCCGCTGGTCAGGGTCGTGGTCGCTCTGCCGAGAGAATCCGTAAGAGAATTCGCGGGGAAAACACTCCCCTTATCGGTCTCGAAATTGACCGTCTGCCCCGAAGAAACAATATTCCCATATTCGTCGTAAACCGTTGCGGTGATTTTCGTCGTGTCGATGCCGTCGGCGAGAATCGTGTATCTCTCGGCTGTAACGAGGATACTGTGCGGCGAACCGGCAAGGAAAGTAACATTTGTTGTATCGGCGATAGTTCCGGCCATAACAGTCGCCGAGGCTGTGCACTCGACGCGTCCGGCGGTGGTCGAACTGCGCAGACGCACCCGCGCGTAGCCGGATTCGGTATATGCCGTTATCGAACTATATGGACTGGTCGAGGCGGCCAAAGTCCTCGAAACAGGGTTTTTGGACTTTATCTGATCTCCCTTTTGAGGCTGTGCCCTCTGAAGGGAATATTTCGAACCGGTATAGGGCAAAAGCGCACCAGCGGCGGATGTGAAGTATATCTCCGTGCCATCGGGAGCCGGCGCTCCAGTGCCGCCGATTGTAACATAAGCCGACAAAGTCAGCTCCGATACGCCATCGGCGGGAATGCTGGTCGGAGTGGCCGAAAGGTCGATAAAATCGACATCGGGAATTTCCAGAACCCATATTGAAGCGGTATCGGCAATGGAATCCGCAGTGCCGACAACCGAAGCTGAGATTAAAATCGTCCTCGGATTCGAAGGTGCGATAAAAGTCGCCTTTACCTGTCCGTTCGCGTCCGTAATCGGCGCGCCGCCGGAGAAATCGAGGAACAAATCCCCCTGGTTGCCTTCGAGGAATTGGAAAGTTACAGTCTTATTTTCGAGGGGAGCATACAGCGAATCGCGGACGGTGGCGGTCAGAAGCACATTGCTCGTGCCGTCGGCGTAAACCGTGTCCGGCACTGCGGTCAGGAAGATGTAGCCCGGATTCGTGAAGTTCGTCGGCAGAATCGTGATAGTGATTCTCTTGATGTTCTCCTGCTCGGCGGTAACCTTGGCCGTTATAGTAGCCGTGTAAGTCCCGCTACTGTCCTCTTCGGTCATGAAAGTGGTGGTGGCGACGCCGTTCTGGTTGGTTATCGGCTCTCTTGTCAGAATCGTATCTCTGTTCGTGGTGAATTCGACCGGGATGTTTTTGATTACAAGGCCTGTATTAGCCCCTTTGACAAGAGCGTAGATATTTGTGTAACCGCCCGCGACAATCGTGGTCTGGTCGGCCCAGATACTGTCGATGACAAAATCCGTGTCGGTAGTGGGGTCGATATCCCCCGAGGGGCTACAGCCGGTGAAAAGAAGGACGCCCAGGACAAGCAGAACCGCCGCCCCAAGGATTAGTTTAAATCTATTGCGGTCGTTCATAATAGAACTCCTTGACTAAGCTAAAAATGCGAAAGTCTCTATATACCTTATGATTATACTAATTCTCTTGAAGTGATTTGTCAAGCACTAAATAGAATTATTCCATTTTTGAACACGTTGTTAGATTTTCCTGTCCGTGTAGAAGCGCTCCGAAACGGCACGGACTTTGTGCGAGCACGATGTTAATATATTGTAGGGATTTTTGAAGTTATTACAACTTTTTGGAGGAGAAAAAAAGTCGGAGAAAGGCCGCACTAAATGGCCTTATCAAAAAAACTCGATTTAGAGAAGCTAAATACGCGATGATTTTCTCAGAAAACCAGCCGCAAAGTATCCCGGAAAACTCCCTTGGCGCCAAAACTCTCCTTGAAACGCGCCAGACCGAAATTCGGATCCATGTCGAGGGTATATGTCCCAAAGTCGAACCAGCTGAAGCCATTTGCACTTGCCCACTGGAATATCTCCCAGAAAAGCAGATTTAGCGGCCTGTGTTCCTGATGTTTCCTGCTGTGGCTGATGTAGAAAGCTATCACAGCGCGGGGATTGACTTCCCACAATGTTACGCCGGCAAGAATTTCGCCGTCCAGAAGAGCGTTGAACTGGTGAATCCGATTCGGGAAACGGTTTTTTAAATCGATAAGCTCGTCGAGGGAATGAGTAGGCGTAACATTATGGCGTGCGTATAAGTTAGCTTCGAGGACATCATAGAAACCGAGGATGTCGCCGTCAGAGGTAATCTCCACGCCGGCTTTCATAGCTTTGCGTGTCGATGTCCGCGCTTCGGGACGGAATAGGGCGAAGTTTTCCTCCGAATCGGGATAAATTCGCAGAACAGCTGTGAGTTCCCGTTTGACAAAACCCGCGCCGCGAATTATCAGCGCGAAATCCTGATGCTCCTCGGGCAAATCATGGTATATAAGGGGCACGCGGGTAAATTCCACGCCTTCGTATCCGTTCTTTTTTGCCCAATCTATCCAGAGTTCGACCATCTTGGAAGTTGCTTCCACACCGGCTTTCCTGCTCAATGCCAGCCCGCCGAAACTTGCTCCGGGATGGCTCACATAAATCCGTTTGCCCTCCCTGTCCCGTTCCGCACCTGGAAGAACAGCCATCCATCGGTTCCGGTGCTCGAAAATCAGATGCCGATGCTCAAACCGCCCCTTGGGATGATAACCTAAGAATTTCTGCGTATGAAAAATCGTGCCGTTGTTAGTCTGGGCAACGAATTCGTCCCACTTTTTAGCCATGCTCTTGTCGTATTCGATAATCTTCATCTTCCGCTCCTGATAAGGGCAATCTTACCCCTTCGCACGCTTTCGCCGTTGCTGGCGACGACAACATAAACCCCCGATGCCACCGGCTTTCCCGAATCGTTTCTGCCGTCCCATTCGGCATTTGCGAGGGAGATTCGTTCATTCACAGGAATGCTTCTGACCAGCGAGCCGTCTGCGCTGTAGATATGCACTTCGGCAGAGGGCGGGATTTCGGCGATTCGCAGTTTGTTGTCGGCATAACCATCCCAGATGTAGGGATTAGGATACAGCAGTAAATCTCCGTCGCCTTCATCCTCGAGTTTCCCCAGATGGAGCACACTGATGGCATTCTCGCCGCAGAACCAAACATCGCCCGTAACCGGGTTGTATTCGACCGCATACAGCAGTTCAGTGGCGAGGTCGGTGCGTTCGTAATTGTTCACGCCCTGAGCAAATTCTGACCGAATGGCTACCCAACTGCTGTCAGCCCTGCGAAGGAAACCCGCGCCCTGATCCGTCGAGACCCAAACATTGTCGTTTTCATCTACAGCTATTCCGCTAACGAACGTGGATAGATTCTCCGGCAGAACCTGTTCTATAACCAAGCCGAAATTCGGGTCGATGGAGACCACGCCGCCGGAAATTCCCACCCATGCTATCCCTTCGGAATCTACCGCAACCTTATTGGCTGATGCACTTGGTAGTTCGCCCGAAAAATTCCTAATATAATCGTCTGTGTAGCTTGAAACATCATATCCAGGATCGATGAGCGTAACCCCCTGATCCCGTAAAACAAGCCAAACATCGCCGCCCTTAGCCGTAACGGACATGACGTAATTGTTCGGCAAAGCTGAAATTCCGGTATTATATTCGGCGTAGGGCGAGTTCAATCCTTCCGTCGGGTCGAAAGCGGCCACGGCAAGCCCTCCGACATTATCGTAGTTGGAAACCCACATAAGATCGCGGGTTTCGTCGTAGTCGAGACCCCAGCATAAGGGGGCGTCGGGACTTGCTGAATAGCCGTCGAGGATACTGTTCGTCTTGTCCCAAATTTGCCATTCGCCATCGGCTGAGCGCACGAAAACGCCCTCGCCGGTCATTCCGAGCCAGAGGCCGTTATCGCCGTCGTATGCGCTCCGATATGTCCGATGCATCCTATTTCGAACCTGAGAATAAACTGAATCGTCTGATATTATCGGCATGTATTTACCGAGAAGGTTCTCCCAAACGCCGTCGCTGTAAACGCAGGCGCCGTTTCCACTGCTGATTATCAGAACATCGCCGTTGGGCGCGATGGCGATATCCCGGAAAGCTGTTCCGGCAGGGCTGTTCACGCTCCTATGCCGTATCGTATCCTGCCGAATGACGCCGAAACCTATTTCGAGGGCAAGATAGAGGGAATCCGCAAGCGCCGCGCCTCCGTGAACCGCCCAGTGGGCATCGAGACGTATAGGCGAATATGTTCCGGAAGGATTTCTCTTGAATAAACCCGCGTGGCCATGGACATATAAATCGCCGTCGTGGCGAAAAAAGCCGTCCAGCCTGCGGCTGTGCATGTAGGTGTCCTCGAGAGTGTCAACGGTTTCGCCGTCGAAGAAAAAGATACTGGAAGCGGAATCCTCCTCTTCCAGGATAAAACGCACCCCGCCCGAATCCGCGAAGACATCGACTACCGGTCTGCTCGTAGCGAAATTCGTCCATGCTTCCGGCACGAAAAGACTCCCGTCGATACGTCCGAAAGCCAATCCGGCGTCACTGCCTATCCAAATCATTGAATCGTCGGCGCTTATCGCATTAATGGGGTAGTTTCTATCCCAGATTCCTATCTTGTTGAAATTCTCCGCGACCTCCATAACCTGATTCCCGCCGAGGGGCCTTAGTTTGCTGACCCCACGCACCGTGGATGTGTAAAAATGACCTTCCGCTTCGACCATTCCGGTTATTCCGACATTATCGATGATTAAATCGGGGAAAATCGACCACTTGCCGCCTTCCAATCTTCCGAGGGCGCCGTTGGAAGCGGCGTAATAGAGATCGCCGTCATATTCGACAAGGGCGATGACATCGAGCCCGCCGAGACCGTGAATGTTGGTCATTATCTGCCAGTCCTCAGGCGCCTGGCCGGGGGTGTATTTGATTATTCCGCCTCGGCTTCCGAGATAGAGGTCGTCGTCGAAGGCGATACAGCAGTTCGTGTAGTTGGCGTCGCCGAAAGTAGTCCAGGTTCCGGGAACCTGAGCGAGGACAAGGGAGGCAAAGAATAGGATAAATAGATGGTATTTCACTTTTTAATCAGAAGTCCGGTTAATAGTAAAATCAGCGGAGAAGCAAAAAAAGTGCCATACCCAATCCAATCGCCGAGCTTGGTGAAAAGGGTTGTCCGGTTCCGAACGGGAATTTCGCCAACCAGAACCCCTTTTGTGCTCAAACCGAGCTGATGAGTGATTCTTCCTGTTTCGTCGCAGATTAATGAAATGCCGGTCTGCGCGGCTCTGCCTATTCCAAAACGGTTCTCCACCGCGCGGAACCGGGTAAAATTGGCGTGTTGATAAGGCCCCGGAGTCTCGCCGAACCAGCCATCATTGGTAATGTTAGTCAAAAATTCCGCACCCTCCACCGCGTAGCGACGGACTGTGCAACCGAAAAGTATTTCATAGCATATCGGCGCGGAAAACTTCATCCCGTCGATTTCAAAAACAACTATGCTGTCTCCCATCGCGAAATGACTCCCTCCAAGGTCAATTTTCCGCAGAATGGGAAACTGGTCCTGAAAGGGAATATGCTCGCTTCCGGGAACTAAGTTTATCTTATGATAACAGGCGAGACAGCCTTCGTCTGTAAAAAGCCCGGAGGCATTATAATAAAGGCGTTTGCGGTCCCGCGGATTATAATCCAGGGTGCCGGAGAGAACCGGCGCAGAGACCTGTTCGGAAAGCCTTCTAAGTTTATCGACCACCATAGGGTAATCCCTATGGTAAAAGGCTGTTGCAGTCTCGGGAAGGACGATGAGGTCGATTGGCTCGTCGATTCCTTCGGCCATTTCGGCATAGTAGTCGATGTTTTTCTGCCGAAAATCCCTGTCCCACTTTGTTTCGGCGCTGATATTCCCCTGCAGGAGAGCTACTTTTATTTTCTCCGAAGGGGGCGGTTGCGACAATCGCCAGAAGCCATATCCGAAAATTAACGCGAATATGACTATGATTGCGGCAATATAAACAACTCTGCGCTTCTTCGAAATGATAACCGCAACAATAAGGGCGTTCACTGCGACAATCAGAAAACTGATTCCCCTATGGCCAACCAAATCCGCAATCTGAATAATGACGCGGAAGATACCCTGACTGTAACCGAGGTCCATCCACGCGAAACCGAGCTGGCCGTAACCCCGCAAAAACTCCATGCCAGTCCACAATATCGGCGCTCCAGCAAGGGCAATGAGGTAACTCCGCCTCTGCAGAAAAGTGAACCCCAACGCAAAAAGGGCGTTATAAAGGGTTGCAATAATTATTGCCGCTATCATCCCCGGCAGAGTGGGAATGGCTATCCAATAGAGGGATATGAGGTTAGAGGTAAAACCCCAGATAAACCCGAGCATGAAAGAACCCTGATAGGATTTCCCCTTTAGAGCTAAAAACAGCGGAACGAGGCAGAACCACGCCAAAAAAGCGGTCCAATGAGGAGGCTGGGAGGCGGAAAAAAACACCCCGCCGATGATAGCGTAAACTACGTCCTGCTTGCGTATCGGCTCCCTCTGCGCCGTCAACGGTCAATTCCTTTTAGGATAACTTCTCCCTTTCCCTCGGTGATTTCGCCGCAGAGAACGGCGCGGTCTCCCCTTTCATGGAGAATCTCCATTGCGCGGTCGGCATCGGCTGGTTTTACTGCGATTACGTAACCCGCGCCCATGTTGAAAACATCGAACATTTCGGCGTTTTCGATTTCGCCCTCTGTTCGAATCAATTTAAAAATAGGCGGAGACGGAATCTGCGTAACATCGAACACGGCGTCGCAGGTCTTTGGAAGCACTCGCGAGAAATTCCCCGGCAGTCCGCCGCCGGTGATATGCGCCATTCCGGCGATTTCTATCTTCTCGCGAAGGGCAGTTACAGCATGAAGATAACTCGGGTGAATCGCCAGCAGAGCCTCCCCCACCGATTTGCCCTCCAGAATTTCCGGTCTGTCGCCGACATCGAACTTAGCCTCGTCCAAAAGAACATGGCGCGCCAGAGAATATCCATTCGTCTGCAGTCCATTGCTGATAAGGGCGATGAGTTTATCCCCCGGGGAAATTGCCGCGCCGGTTATCAATTCGTCTTCATTGGCTGTGCCGACTATGAATCCGACCAAATCGAATTCTCCGGAGTTATATATTCCGGGCATCTGTGCTGTTTCGCCGCCGATAAGGGCGAGGCCGTTAGCGGTGCAGGCTATACTCAATCCCTCGACAATTTGCGCGATTTCATCCGGCTCTAAATCTGAATAGCCTATGTAATCGAGGAAAAACAATGGTTTGGCGCCGAGGGTGAGAATGTCGTTTACGCAATGGTTAATCAAATCCTGGCCGACAGTATTCAGCACGCCTACTGCAGAAGCGACTTTGAGCTTGGTGCCCACGCCGTCGGCGGAGGCCACCAGCAGACTTCCGGAACCGGAAGGGTAACGGTAAATCCCGCCAAATGCGCCTATCTCGCTGGCTACATCGGCGGTAAATGTGGCTTTGGCCAGAGCGGCAATTTTTTTTGTTGCAATCTCCGCGGCGTTCAAATCGACACCTGCGGATTTGTATTTTTCCGCCGTCATGCTAATTTCACTCCGTTAATAACAAGTTCGAATTTCGCGCCGAGGTGCAAAGCGGCCATCTGGCAGGCGTTCATCCGTTTGAGGAAAATCTCGAAATACTCCATAACGGTCGAAATTTCCGGATCGACAATAATGTCGATACCGATTAGCTTGCCGTCGCCGCCCACATAAAGCTCGCTTCGCTTTGCGGCGAAGTTCACCCGGTCGTGAATGTCGCCCACGATATCTCCCGATGCCCGAACCCGCGATTCGCGAACGTCCGACTTATCCGCGAGAATGAGACCGGCGGTGATGTCCGAAACGGGGTCGCCTTCGCCCTCGTGGTGGTTGCCGATGGCGGCTATCACCTCGTGAACCTCGTGGAACGGCATTCCGAGACGCATAAGAATCGGCTTTGCAAGCATCGCTCCAAGCATAGCATGGTGGTATCGGTTCACCGTGTTGCCGATGTCGTGCAACAGAGCGGCTATCTCGGCAAGTTCCGCGCGACGGGGGTCTTTGCCGAGCTTGAGCATTAGTTCCTTTGCCCTTTTCGCCACAACCATAGTGTGTCCGAATCCGTGGTCGGTATAGCCCGCCTGTTCGAGGTTTCTATTGGCCACCTCTACCAGGTCTATTATCTCAGGATCATTCTTTATAATGTCCGCAGTTACAATATGATTTTCTGCCATTAAGCCTCCGTTATTTGCAAATTTTAAATATAATGCCTTACGAGATTAAGTCAAGGACAAGGGCAATCTTGGAACTTTTTATCTTCAAACGCTAATCTCGCAAGCCCTTATGAAGAAATTTCACGCTCTATATTATTCATTTATGCCTTGACATTCAACCGAAAGGGATTAAATTCATAATAATATGCAAGTTGTGAAAATCGGTTAATGAAATAACTCAAAGAAGGAGGATTAGATGAGAAGGAGCAATATAGTCTTCATCATCGCTCTGCTCGGAATAGCCCTAACAGGTTTAGCTCAGGAATGGGAAATCGATTTGGGCGTATTCAAGCATCCGGACACAGTCAAAACCCTAACCATGAAAACCAGCATCTACGGAAGCGATCTTTACGATCCCTCCGTTATCGTTGGAACCGACACTATCGCGGTAGATGTTGGAGCACCGCCTCCTCCCCCCAGCGGGTTCTACTGCTTCTTTCCCCTCTCAGACCCGGGCGCGCCGCTGACTCAGCTCTTCGTCGATGCCCGCAGTAGCACGCAGGACACAATAATCTGGACCGTCTTCTGGGGCGGGACTATGTATCCTGACTCGGTAACCGTCGATTGGGATGGTGAAACCCTGCCCTCTCACGGCTCCATGGAAGCGGCCATAACAATGGTCGGCACCGACGCAGACTGGAGCACCGCGGTCGATATGTCCACAGTTACAAGTATCAGCGCCGCAAGCTGGATGGAGTGGATTCAGATTCGCTACGTTCTCGAAGACACTTCCGATATCACGCCGCCGACATTCACTAACTGGGTTCCCGCCAACGGAGCCACGGATGTCCCGGTAACCACGACCATCTTCTCGGTCGATATTCTCGACCCCAGCGGAATAGACGAAAGCACAATCGAAATTACGGCCTTCGGAATGAGCATACCGAGCATGTTCATCACAACTACGCCCATCACCGGCGGTGTGCAGGCCTCTATTGATGCATCTCCTCTCGGCGTAGATCTTCCGGCTTGCTCGACCCTCACATGGGAAGTCTCCGCGGACGACAACGCCGGCAACACCGGAACCGGCATGGCCAGCTTCACTACCGAATGCGCCGAAACCCTGTTCTGCGTTGACGGCACCGTTACCCTCGAAGGCGAAACTGACTATTCCATGTCCGCCGTTTTCGTTGGCGCATACCATGACACCACCGATGCCGCTGGCGACTACGAAATCTGCGGCGTTCCCGCCGGAGTTTACTCGGTCATCGCCTGGCATGACGGCTTCATGGCCGAAACTCTCGAAGTAACAATCTCGGCGGATACTACCATCGATTTCGAACTGAGTGTGCTTACCGGAAGCATCGCCGGATCAGTTACCCTCGATGGCATGACCGATCATTCGGGCGTTGTCGTCAGCGACTGGGTCAACGACATCACCGACACCACGGACGCCACCGGCGCATATCTCCTCGAAGACGTTCCGTTGGGCGCGGTTGAAGTTCATGCAAGCTACACGGGCTACTCCCCGTCGATGACCTCTTTCACCCTCGCAGGCGACACAACCGGAGTCGATTTCTATCTCTTTGAAATCGCGGAGACATACGATGTTTCCGGAGCAGTAACCCTCGAAGGCGAGTCCGATCATTCCGGCGCAAAGGTAGTCATGACAGGCGTAGCTTACGCCGACTCTGTAACCACAGACGCTACCGGAGCATTCAGCTTCAATGTCGAAGAGGGTGTTTACGACGTTATAGCCTCAAAAGCGGGCTATGAGACATACGAACTCCTCGGCCTTACCGTTGATGACGATCTCGTGTTGAACATCCCGCTGGACACGACCGAGATTCCGGTCGTCTCTCTTAATCCTCCGGCGAACCTTCAGGCGAGCAATCGTCCTTGTTATCCGGAGTTCATCTATGTAAGCTGGCGTCAGCCGACTATGGGCGATACCCTGCTTCTTTCCCACACCGGCAACGGGCTTTCCTGCGGCGAATGGGACCCATATGTCTGGTATTCCCCCTACGGCTATCCGGGCGGCGGTTTCGCTATGCCTTTCGTGGCACCGACTTCGGATGCTATGCTCACAAAGATCAGCCTCGATATGGCAACTGTTGCTCCCGGAGCACAGGCCGCATTCCACGTCTGGGCAGAGGATGATTCCGGCGGCCCCGGCGCGGATATGATTACTCCTATTAATATCACATTCTCCAGCACGGTTGATTTCGAGACTTATGAAATCGAAATCGATCCCCCCCTGGCTGTCGGCGACGAACCTTTCTACGTCGGATGGTGGGACCTCGCCGCATATCCCAACGGCATTTTCGTCAGGCAGGACTACACCACGCCGGACACGCTGACCTGGATTTATTACGCCGTGGACAGCGTTTGGGAATGGTATGGCAACAGGGTAAACAGCGCCGACATCGATTACGCTATAGAGGCCTATGTAACCACATCCGGTTCGAGATCGGCCGAAGTTCTTCCTTCCATGAGGGATAATCTCCAGCACACCAAGGTAAGAACAACCCGCCGTCCGGAACGCGATTATAGATACATCGAACCCGAGGCCATAGGCATTCCGGAATTCGATTTCTCATCGCCGAGAACGAGACCCATGGACGATCCCGAGTCCTTCAGACTCTACAGATCGACCACCAGCTTCACCGATACCGCCAGCGCGACCCTCATCGCTGTTATTCCCGACACGATGTTCACATACATCGATACGGCTATAACCCTCGGAACAAACTATTATTATGGTATAGTGGCCGATTACGCCGATGGTTCGAGCGACCTTTCCAATCTGGCAGTCGGTTTCACCGATGAAGGCCCGGAACCCAACGATATTCTCATTATCGACTGGGCCGGCGGAACGGTTATCGAGGAAGACCTCGGCTGGGACTGGGATCCGACGGATTCCCTCCTGAATATCCTTGCCGACCTGGATATCTCTTCGAGCGACATTTCAGTTAGCGGCGAGCATGATAGACTCTACGTTACCGAACTTGTCGATGACAGCGACAACCCGCTGTTCGACCTCGTCATAATCGAGTGGAACCCGCTTTCCAGCTCCGGATGGCTGGGGCCGCGCCCGAGAGACGCCGAATGGCATATCCTCATGAACTATCTCCACAACGGCGGAAATATGTTCATCGAGGGTCCTGACGCCATGGAGGTTCTTTCCACCGACGGCGCAACACCCGCGAACAACCAATACGATTCGCTCTATACGATATTCGGAGTTAATTACTACGACGCGGGAATCGGCTCCCTCGACGGAAACGTCCGCGAGCTGACCGGAACTTCCCCCGTGTATTCACCGAGTTTCACGGAAGATTACTCCATGGGACACATATCCGACTTCGGAGTCGATGAATTCGAGCATGCTATGGGAAGCGGCGCTTTCACGGTTCTCACCTCCCAGCTGACCGCTCCGATGCCCAACGCCAGCAACGGCAGAGGGGTATGGCGCGAACATTCGGTCTTCGGTTGCTCGACCCTCGTTCAGAGCACTTACCTGTCCTCGATAATCGACATTCCGGTAGGAACGACAGAGGGCATCGCCAGAGACATCTTCTCAGCTTTCGGTATCGTCTCCGGAATCGAAGAGAAGCCGACGGACCTTCCCGAGGAAGTCAGTCTCTACGGCAACGTGCCTAACCCGTTCAACGCCGCCACGGCCATCGAATTCATGGTCGATGAATACGCCCACGTCGAACTGTCGATTTACGACCTCCTTGGCAACAAGGTCAACACAATCGTGAACGATGAGTTCAAGCCCGGAAGACAATCTGTCGTCTGGGACGGCACCGATGCCGAAGGCTACAATGTCGAGAGCGGAATTTATTTCTACAAGCTCACGACCGGCACCGGTTCGGCAACCAAGAGGATGATTCTCCTCAAGTAGCTGTTTATCAGGGGCTTTCTTAACGGGAAGCCCCTTTTTGATTTTTCTTTCGAAGGTAAATTATTATTACTCATCAAGCCCTTACCAAGGGGGAAATATGAGAAGGTTCTTATTCGCTATTTGTTTCATCGTCCTAATGACTGCGGTTTCCGGGTTTGCCGAAGCTTGGCGCTCGGAAATTTCGCTCATTGCGGACACCGACACACTGTCTGTCAGCATCGGGCGAGATCCCGCGGCTCTGGACGGCTATGACGGCATGGACGTGGTTATGCCATTAGTCCCGCCAACGCCTCCTTATGCCTATCTCGTCCTGGACGACCCGCTGAATCCCTACGTGGACAAACTCACCACCGACATTCGCCAAGACGACGCGGACAGCGTTATGTGGAGGGTCTCGATGAACTCCTTCTACTCGCCGCTTTACGCCGAATGGTCGATGGCGTTGCTTCCGCCGGGAGATTTCTTCATCGGCGCTCATTATTTGGGCATGGAGGTTACGGAATGGGTCAACATGAAGACCAGTTCCTCCGTCTCCTTCTGGCCGTCCCAGGTGCTGGATATCGTCCATGTTCCCGATGCCCTTTACCCGGCGGACGACCCGGTAATCATGAACTGGGAGCCTCTGGACGGGTCAACTAATGTTTCAGTTACTACCGATATTCGGTTCGAAGTAACAGACGAAGGAAGCGGCATCGACCCGGCATCCATCACGCTGATGGTAAACGGCGACGATGTTTCGGAAATGCTTTCCCTGACGCCCATCACCAATGGCTACCGGGTTATTTATGAGCCTCCGGCTACCCTTCCGGGCGAGACATGGATTTCCGTCATCGCGGGAGCATCGGATAACTCATATCCTGCAAATACCGCCAGCGACGTAATCGCTTTTCAAACCGGACACGCGGTTATGCCAGTTCTCTGGGAAGTGCCTCTTATGGCGTTCACCAGCAATTCCGCCGGCACGGACACGACATTCAAAGACCTGAGTTTCGGCGCGGATTTATCGGCTTCCTCGGGTTTCGATCTGGGTATGGACATCGTTTTCCCAATAGCTCCGCCGTCCGCATTTTACGCCTATTTCCCCCTCTCCGATCCGGCATATCCTTTCTATAACATGCTCACACGCGATATTCATGATGCCATGGTCATTATGGATACCTGGAATGTTCGTTTCGGTAATGTGGACATGGTTGTCGGCGTTATGTGGGACATCGAAGACCTTCCCTCGGACAAAGACTGCTATATCGCCGCCACCTTCCCGCCCTTCTATCCCACCGAGGATGAATGGGAGGACATGACGGAAATCAGCGACATCAGTTTCGGCCCGGGCAAACAGGTCTGGATAAAAACAGTCAGCCCATCCGGCGACACCGCCGCACCGAGGCTTGCATACACAATCCCCGGCGACGGCGAAACCGGTGTTGCAGTTTCAACGATGATAAAAGCCGCAGTTATGGACGCCGAGAGCGGCATCGACGCCGCTTCCATCGCCCTCCTCGTCGAGGGTGACGATGTTACCGGCGATATTTTCGTAACCGCATCAGGCGGAACGACTTACGTGAATTATACTCCGCCAGCTGATTTCACACCCATGACCCGAATTAACTGCGAACTTAGCGTATCCGATATGGCGGATCCCCCCAATACTCTTAACTATGATTGGGATTTCACCACCGGATATTTCCTTACCCCCACCTGGATGGAATCTCTGGCGGTATGGACATCCGAGCCGGGAGAGCCTCTTCGCCATTTCACTCTTTATTTCGGAGCCGATCCCGCCGGGACGGACTACTTCGACTACGGCCTCGACCAGCAGATGCCCCCGCCGGTTCCCGGAGATGTGCCCTATGGCTACTTCCTAACCCCAGACACCCTCTGGAACCAGCTCACCCGCGATATTCGCTCATCCGAGGCATACGAAATCCTCTGGTCGGCCATGCTGAACCGCATTACCCCCATCGGCGGAACTGTCAATTGGATAGGCTGGAACTCCGATGGCCTCCCCGAAGACGGCAGTTTCCAGATTGCATGGCTAATCGGCGAGGATACAACATGGCAGAATATGCGCACCACGGATAGAATCGACATATCTTCGGGCGGAAACCTGCTTATTCACTTCTCCCGCGGTGTTCCGCCGACCTTCTGCGTCGCCGGCACCGTGATGACCGACGGCGGAGTTGTCGAGGGCGCGGTAGTCGAGATTCTCGGCTATGCTGGCGACACTTCAGACGCCGACGGCTACTACGAAATCTGCGAAGTCCCCTACTCCACCGAGGAATGGACGATAATCACCACCGCCAGAGGATATTCCGCAGACACAGCAGTCATGGTCATCGATGATGACATAGTTTACAATCCCTATCTCGAACCCGCATTCGGAACCCTTTCCGGTGTAGTCGATTGCGCCGACGGCGGTTCTCCTGAAGGCGCGATGCTTATCCTTGGCGACGACACCACCTACGCCGACGCTGACGGCGAATACATCTTCGAGATTGTGCCTTTCGGCGAATATGAAATCGTAGTCTCCCTGCGGTTCTACCAGAGCGAAAGCCGCAATATCGTCATCGATGAAATTGAAGAGACCGAAGATTTCACCCTCATTAGAAATATCGGCAACCTCGGCGGCACGGTGAATCTTGATGATACTCCGCCATCCCTCGCTGGAAGCATGATAGAGATAGTCGGCACGGATATTCCGCCGGCATATACGAACTCCGAGGGCTACTACAGCTTCATCGAGCTACCTTATAGTATATACACGATTCGATTCTCTCGCGCAGGCTACGAGACTATCGACACAACCTTCGTTTTCGAGCAGGCTGTGGATACTCTGGACGTTACCCTCGAACGGGAAGGCGGCGAACTCAACCCGCCGCGGAACCTCGAAGGATTCGGCAACTATCCCAATCGCGTTGTTCTCGATTGGGATCCGCCGGAACCGGGAGCGGGAACTCTGCTCGGCTACAACGTTTACCGCACGGTTATCTTCTCGGATGACACCATGGTTGGCTTCGTTCCTGAACCGTATTCGGCCTTCGTAGAATGGAACAGGACGAACTATCTGCCCTATAACTATCTGGTTACTGCTGTTTACGACCTTGGAGAAAGCGAACCGGAAGGCCCGGTTATGGTTTGGCTCAATCCGGATTCTTCCTATCCCGATATTCTAATCTGGGATTACGACAACGGCGCAATGCTTGCCGACGGCGGCGACCGCGCCGAGGACGATTTCATGGAAGAATACCTGAGCGCTTTCCCAGATATCGAAGTTCTCAAAACTTCTCAGGATCAGAATATCAACTCTTACGACCTGTTCAAATACCGCGCTGTATTCATGATTAACGGCGTCGAGGACGACAACGACGCCCTGCCCAACTTCCAGAGCGTCAATAGGCTGGCAACATACATCGCGGCAGGCGGAAGGGTTTACTGCGAAGGCGCGGACTTCGGCTACGATTACGGTTCCGTGATGGCGCCGGATCAGCGCAGACGGCTGTTCAATCTCTTCGGCGCGGTTTTCGCCGAGGACGGCTACCCCGCCTCCAGCGGCAACGTTATGAACATCCGCGGCGAGGACACATCCTTCTTCAGAACCGGCGCGGTGAACATGGACTACCATTGGGAAAGCATCGCCGACCACCGCGTGGACGAGTGGGCCGACGATACAATTACCGAGGGGACATCGTGGGCGATGTTCTCGCAGGATACTCCCCCGCCCCTCGAATCGACCCTGCGTATGGTTTACCGTAACCAGTTCAACTACCGCACCGTTCTTTCCAGCGTGTATATCGGTTCGATGATAGACGGAAACGAGCCTTCTACAAGAATGCACGTGCTCACGGCTGTCGTGAACTTCCTGCTTGGCACTGACTTCAACCCGCCGCCTAATCCGCTGGTCGAGGAGAAGAGAACGGAACTGCCGGTAGAGATGGCCGTGAACGCTTCGCCGAACCCCTTCAATGCAAGCTGTAAACTCTCCGTCGATATCGACACTCCTGGCATAATGAGCCTGGACATCTACGACATCAACGGCAGGCACGTCGCTAACCTTGCGGAAGAAAATGTTTCCGCCGGCAAATACAGCGTCGTCTGGGACGGCTTCGACAGCGAATCCAGGGAACTTCCCAGCGGAGTTTACTTCGCGGTTCTCAAGTCCGCCGGAAGGCAGACTCAGTCACGACTCGTCCTTATAAAATAAGGAAAGGCGATTTCCATCAAATGAGCCGGTCTTCGGGCCGGCTCATATTTTTGACTTAAATTTGAACCGAGACGGTTTTTAACTTGACAAAACACTTATCATTTTTTAATTAACGGTCGTTGTGTCTATTCGATGTATAATCGGCCTCGGGAATCCGGGGAATGACTACGCTGAAACCCGCCATAACATAGGTTTTATGGTTGTCGCGGAGTTAAGCGCAAGATACCGGGCGAAAATCAAGCCCGGCAAGGGTTCTTTTTATCTCGGAAGGGCGAAGATTAAGGGCGAGTCAATCGTTTTGGCGATTCCGACAACATACATGAACCGCTCCGGAATTGCTGTTCGGCAGATAGCCCAGCAGGAAGGCTTCGAGCCGGATGAGATTCTCATCGTTCTCGACGATTTCGAGCTACCCTTCGGGCAACTGCGAATTCGCAAGACAGGATCCGCGGGGAGCCATAACGGCCTCGGGGACATCATCGACCGTCTCGAGACAAAAGACATTCCGCGTCTTAGAGTTGGAATCGGAGAACCGAATTCACGAATCGACCCGGCGGATTACGTCCTGTCGAGGTTCTCCCCATCAGAACGCAAGGATTTGCCGAATGTAATTGCCGATTGTGCAAGCGCTATTGAAACTGCAATAAAAGATGGCATAGATCAATCAATGAATATATATAACCGAAAAATAGATGAATAACCGAGAAACCTCTTTGGGCAAATGGCCTCGGTGGACGGAGGAAGTATGTTGTATGCACCAATAATCGGCGTCGTCGGACTCATCATTGCCGGAATAATTTACATTTATGTAAAGAAACAGCCCAACGGCAACGATCGAATGAACCTCATCTCAGACCAGATTTATGAGGGCGCCCTCGTTTTTCTAAAGCGCGAATATTCCGTTATCGCAATCTTCGTTGCGGCGGTTTTTCTTCTTCTCGCGTTCTTCCTGAAAAGCGAATCTGTCTCTAATCTTGGAATCTACACCGGCATCGCCTTCCTCGCGGGGGCAAGCTGTAGTATCCTCGCGGGTTGGTTCGGAATGACATCGGCAACCCGCGCTAATGTCCGCACAAGCTGGGCGGCTAAGACCAAAGGCCAGGGCATGGCCCTGCGTATCGCCTTCTTCGGCGGAAGCGTGATGGGAATTTCCGTGGCGGCCCTCGGTCTTGTGGGTGTCGGAATTCTGTTTCTCATCTTCGGCAAAGACCCGACGGCATCGGTCGTAATCAATGGTTTCGCCATGGGCGCCAGCTCAATTGCACTCTTTTCGAGGGTTGGCGGCGGAATTTACACCAAAACCGCCGATGTCGGCGCGGACCTTGTAGGCAAAGTCGAAGAGCACATTCCCGAAGACGACCCGCGCAACCCCGCTACCATAGCCGATAACGTCGGCGATAACGTCGGAGATGTCGCGGGTATGGGCGCGGATATTTTCGAGAGCTATGTCGGCGCAATTATCGCTACGATATCCATCGCGGCAACGGCCTCCGCGCCGATTATCGCGACTCTGAGCGGCTCGAACAGTGTGATGGGAATTATCGCCCAGAACCGCGGGGCATATATGGCTTTTCCTCTTACCGTGGCGACAATAGGCCTCGTCGGAAGCCTTCTGGGAATACTGTTCTTGCGGCTTATCGAAAAATCTTCTCCTGCAGGCGCTTTGCGGTGGAGCAACTACATCGCTAATCTGCTTCTTTTCGTAGGCGCTTTCTTCGCTGTGCGAATGCTTGGGCTTCATATGAACATCTTCTGGTCGATGTTGGTCGGCACAGTAGCAGGGATGGCCATCGGAATAATCGCTGAGTATTACACCAGCCGAAATCCGATTAAGCAGATAGCCAAAGCCAGCGAAACCGGCCCGGCCACCAACGCCATCACCGGCCTCGCGGTCGGAATGGAATCCACAGCTCTGCCCATCGCCGCTATCGCCATCGCGATTTACGTAAGCTACCATCTTTCCGGGCTTTACGGCATCGGTATCGCCGCGGTGGGAATGCTGGCCACCGTTGGAATCACCATGAGCGTTGACGCCTACGGTCCCATCGCAGACAACGCCGGCGGGATCACCGAAATGGCCGAACTTGGCGACGATGTCCGCAAAATCACCGATGGCCTCGATGCCCTCGGCAACACAACCGCCGCCATGGGCAAAGGTTTCGCTATCGGAAGCGCCGCGCTGACTGCTCTCGCGCTTTTCTCGGCATATTCCGTTTCAGCGGGTCTCAAATCTATCGACCTCACCAAGCCCGTTGTTGTAATCGGTGTGCTTATCGGCGGAGCGATACCATTTTTCATCTCCAGCCTTACCCTCAGAAGCGTCGGCCGTGCGGCTTTCCAGATGGTCAAAGAAGTCCGCAGACAGTTCAAAGAGATAGCCGGCCTTCGCGAAGGCACAGCCCAGCCGGACATTCGAAGCTGTATCGACATCTCCACCCGTGCGGCTCTGCGCGAGATGATTTTACCGGGAGTAATTGCAGTTCTGGCACCCGTAATTATGGGATTCGGTCTTGGCAAAGAAGCTCTTGGCGGGATGCTTGCCGGTGCGACCAGTTCCGGTGTTATGCTGGCGCTCTTCATGGCCAACGCCGGCGGAGCATGGGATAATGCTAAAAAATACATCGAAGAGGGACATCACGGCGGAAAAGGCTCTCCTGCGCACAGCGCCGCAGTTGTTGGAGACACCATCGGCGACCCTTTCAAAGATACATCCGGCCCGTCGTTGAACATACTTATCAAGCTGATGAGCGTGGTGAGCCTCGTCCTCGCTCCATTGCTTCTGAAATAATCGAATACTCCATGAAAATAAAGCCCGCCGATGTTTTTTCTTCGGTGGGCCTTTTTTATTGAAAAATACTTGCAATGTTCAGTATAAATATTATATTGTAGGGTTTGTAAACTTAACCTATTGGACGGCATGGCCCTCCCCATGCCCCGCGTAACGCGGTCCAAGTTCTTAAGGAGGAACATATGGAGAAACCCAAACGGACTTACGAGATGGCCACCATCTTCGTCCCCGAGATTACGGATTCCGAGGTTCGGAACCATGTCGAGGATGTCGCGAAGCTGGTAGCTACCCACGGCGGTAACATGCTTACCACTGATTTCTGGGGTATGCGCGATTTCGCTTATCCCATCAGAAAGAAAGAGAGCGGGTATTACGTCTTCTATTACTTCGACGCCCCCCGCGAAACCCCCCACAAACTCCGCGATGCTCTTCAGCTCCGCGAAGATGTCCTTCGGCACATGATCATCGTGAATGAATACATGCCGGAAATCAAAGACAAGGAGGTTGACAATGGCCCGCAGACAGATGAGTAAGCGCAGATTCCACCGCTTCGGCAAAAAAAGATATTGCTATTTCTGCGACAATCCGAACGTTAAGATCGACTACAAGAACATCGAACTGATGAGAAAGTATATGTCGGATCGCGGCAAGATTGTTGCCAAGAGAATCAGCGGGACATGCAACAAGCACCAGAGACGAATCGCGAAGGAAATCAAGCGCGCCCGTTTCATCGCTTTGGTCCCATTCACCGTCCAGACATACCGGTAGGAGGAGACAATAATGAAAGTCATTCTTACTGAAGATATTCGCAACCTCGGCCCCGCAGGAGAAGTTGTGGAAGTCAAAGACGGTTATGCACGCAACTATCTTATTCCAAAAAACCTCGCGGTGAAGGCATCTAAGGCCAATCTTTCGAGAGTAGAACAGATTAAGACCGCCAGAGCCAACCGCGAAGAACGGCGCAAGAAAAAGCTCGCTACCCTCGCGGAAAGCCTCGAAGGCCTCAGTATCGACATTCCCGTTCAGGTCGGAGACGACGAGAAGATTTACGGCGCAGTTACCCAGCATATGGTTCTCGAAGCCCTTCGCGGCAGAGGTTTTAACCTCGAGAGAAAAGCAGTTCAGCTCGAAGAGCCTATCAAACAGCTCGGCGTTTACAACATCGAGATAAAACTGCATGCCGAGGTTAGACCCCAGATAAGAATCTGGGTAGTCAGCGTTTGATGCCGCTGTGAACGCCTCGCTACTATGGAGGCTTTTGCTCGCCCATGTTGTAGCGGATTTTCCCCTGCAACCTGATTATCTTATCGCGGCAAAGAGAAAAGCGGGCGGGCTGATAGTTCATTCCGTTCTATTCGGTTTGGCTTCGGTAGTGGTATGCCGGCAGTATATTGGCAGATACTATGAGCTTCCGATAGCTATTGCAGGGCTTACCGTTTTCCACGGCCTTCTGGATTGGGCAAAATCGGTTATGACGAAGAAGATGGGCAAGGATACCCTCTCCCTCTTCATGGCAGACCAGATACTCCACCTTTCGAGCTTGATTCTCGTTTCCCATCTTCTTCGATTCCGACCGATGATTTATGAACCGGCTTATTTGCCTATCACCCTGGGCGTTCTGGCCGTTTGGACAGTGCCCATCGTGATAAAGCTCGGTTCCGCGGAATTCGCTGGAAAGGCGGTTATGCCCCATACCGGCATGGGAGCCTCCAGCAATAAGATGGGGATGATCGAAAGACTCGGCCTTTTCACCGCCGGTGTCGCCCAGGGATGGTTCTTTTTCGCCGGTTTGATCGTAGTCCCCAGAATAATCCATTGGACGAAGGGGCACAAAGTCGGCACGACACCGTTGGGATGGGCAATGGCATTAGGACTCGGGCTTCTGGCCGGAGGAATTCTAAAATGAATCTACTCAACCTCGACACATTGGCTATCGATTCGAAGACGAACGACCTCGTCATCCTGCTGGAAACGGCGGAGAACGAGGTTCTGCCCATCTGGATAGGCAATATGGAAGGGGTTTCCATCGCGATGAAACTCGCAGGCAGAAAACCGCGCCGTCCCATGACCCACGATTTCATGTCGAACCTTCTGCAGGGTCTTCATGTTCGATTAATTCGCGTGGTTATAACATCTCTGGTCGATGACATCTACTATGCCCTCGCATATTTCCAAAAAGACGGGGATTTGATAGTTGTCGATGCACGCCCTTCGGACTCCATCGCCCTCGCCCTGCGAACAGACGCTCCGATTTTTGCCGCAGACGACCTGCCGCTGGTTAGCGCAGATGAGTCGGACGAACGAAGACAGCGTCTCGATAAGAGGCTTCGCCGAATTGAACCCGAGCAGTTGTTAGGAGAATAGATGATACGTAATTTTGAAGACAAAAAACCTACCATTCACGAAACCTCATTCGTAGCTGAAAACGCCACCATTATAGGCGACATTCGCCTCGCCGAAGATTCAAGCATATGGTATGGATGCGTCCTGCGCGGAGACATCAACTACATCGAGGTCGGCGCGAGATCGAACATTCAAGACCTCACCGCCGTGCATGTCGATTCCAGGCTTCCGGTTATTATCGGCGAGGACGTTACAATCGGCCACAGCGCGGTTCTCCATGGATGCATAATCGAAGACCGTTGTCTCATAGGAATGGGCGCGGTTATTCTCGATGGCGCGGTTATCGGCACAGGGGCTGTCGTTGGTGCAGGCTCGGTGGTTCCGCCGGGCAAGAAGATTAAGCCGCACACCCTCGTTGCCGGAGTCCCCGCCCAAAAACTTCGGGAACTCACCGACGAGGATTACGAAAATCTGAAACATCACGCCGAGGCATACGTTAAATATGCGAATAGACATAAAAAAGTATAGTCTGATTCTGCTGATAGCCGCTTTTGCGGCGCAGGCATGGGTCAACCCGGAGTATATTGAAGAGGGCTTCCACGGCGCGCTCAAAGAATTCCGCGCCGGAGATTATAATAAAGCCGAAGACAGCTTCTCCAACATTCTGATAGATTCCCGCGGAACACCCTATTACGCAATGACCTATTTCATGCTCGGCCTAAGCTCATACAAGGCCGGCGATTACGACGCCGCAACCCGGCAGTTCGGGGATTTCGCGGGTAAACTTCCCGACAGCCCCGCCACTGGAAACGCATGGGTATATAAGGGCAACGCCCATTATCATAGGAAAGAATACCTCGAGGCGATAAAAGCCTATCTCAACGCCATTGACTCCCCCTCAACGAACAGCCAGACTCGGGATGTAGCTACAAAATCCGTCAAATCATTGCTCTGGGGATATTTGACCAAAGACCAGCTGACCATCGTCGGCGATTATGCCGAGGGATCTTCATCTCAGCTTGTCGATTATGTTCGAGTGAAACGCCACGAGCATTCCGCGGAATATTCCCGTGCGCTGGAGATTGCCTCCAGAAGCCTCACCCGCAGACCCGAGGGAGTTTACGCCGACAGCCTTAAGAGCTTCTCAAATAGAATTTCAAAAGACTTATCCGAAAATCTCACCCTCGCGGTTCTCGCGCCGAAAACCGGAGAATACGCCGATTTTGGACAGAGTCTGATAAACGGTGTAAACCTCGCAGTAGAAAAATTCAAGCTGTCTTCGCGGAAAAACATCGACCTTATAATCGAAGATACAGGCGCGGATATTCTTGTTGGAGCTTACGCGGCAAAAAGTATATTCAACAGACGTCCGCCGGCGGCTCTTATCGGACCGTTGGTTTCCGATGTCTCAGTAAGCGTGGGAGCTTTCTGCAATCAGTATAATGTGCCCATGGTCTCCCCAACCGCCAGCAAAGACGGCCTCGCGGGTCTTTCGCCGTATATTTTTCAGATAGCTACTCCTCCATCTGTTGGAGCGTCGAAACTCGCTGAATACGCCTACAATTATGCCGGAATCGCCCGATTTTCCGCTCTTGCGCCCAATGATGCCCTCGGCAGAAAGACGGTCGCTATTTTTGCAAAAACAGTCGAGGACCTCGGCGGGGAAATGGTCTCGATTTCATACTATTCCGAAGGCACGGTTGACTTCTCGGAGAATCTTAAAGAAATCCGCGAGCCTTATTATAAAGAAATGGAGCGCCAGTGCGCCAGAGCAGAAACCACAGACACCCGGTTCTATAAGCCAGACGGCACAATGCGCAAAGAGGATGAATGGATAGTCCACATCCCCGCGATTTTCATACCCGGCTACTACGAGGATTTGATCAACATCCTTCCCCAGGTGCCTTTTAACTACATCAAAACACGGCTTTTGGGCACCAACGGCTGGATTATCGACGAAGTCCGCCGAATGGAAGCCTCATACATAGACAGCGCAATCGTGGTGGCGGATAACTTCTGGGCGGACACCGAAAATCCCCGATGGGAAGGTTTTGCCCGAGAATATCGCAAATCATTCGGCAACGCACCCGACAGAATCGCGGCATTGGCCTACGACGCGGCAAATATCGTATGTGCTGGAATTGAAAGCGGCGCTATCACCGCCGAACAGATGCGCGATTATCTTTCCGGTGTTTCAGAATATCGTGGCGTCAGCGGCGACATCAGTTTCGACCCCGACGGCACTAACATCGACGCGAACATTGTAATTTTCGACAGGAAGACTCCCAAACGAATCGAGATGAAATGAGCGGAAATCAGGAAAAAGCGGTTTTGAGATTGACTCAGCCCGACGGCAGTATTCAGGAAGTTACGCTCGAACAGTTAGCTCTGTCGAACAATGTAACTTATCAGGCGCTGGTAACTCTGCTTCTCAAGAAGGGTATCATCGAGGCCGATGAACTTCTGGCGGAAGTCAACCGAATTCATAAGGGACGAATCGAAGGAGAATGAAATACTCCTGGTCAATACGTCCCGCCGAGGAGTTCAAAGCCAAAGCAGTCGTCGCGATTATTATTATCGTTCTTTCCGGAGTTATTATCACATGGGCCGCCGAGGGCAATTTTTTCTTCGGAATCATCGCCGTTGTTCTGATGACCTTCGCGTCGTCCAAGTTCTTTTTTAAAACTTATTATTACGCTGATGAAACCGGCATCGGCGAAAAATTTCTGGGGTTCGAACGGGTTCGAAAATGGCACGAGTTCCTTCGAGCGGACGAAGGGAACCGCGCTGTGTTTCTTTCCCCCTTCGAGAAACCCCGCAGACTGGACAATTACAGAGGCTGGATGGTGCCGACCCCCAGCCCGGAAGTAAAGGCTTTCATAATCGAACAGGTCGAAAAAGCCAAAAAGAAAGCCGAAAGTTAGATTATGCAGGAAGATTTTTGGAACGTAGATTGGGACAAAGAGTTCGCCGAGGAGCTTCAGGAAGAGGAACTCGCCCTTTTTGAGAAGCTGGCCAAGGAAATCGCCCAAAGGCAGTTGACCGTGCCCGCGGTTATGCTTTTGGAGAGTTTCAAGCCTTTTAATTGGATAGGCAGTCAATTTATGCTCTTGATAGAACCCATAACTGTATATATGTTCAATGTTAAAGAGATGCTTACACTTCGCAGAGCCCTTCAGAAAAGGGATGCTATGGAAGTTTTTGTTCAAAAGATAGAGAAGGCCGATTTCGAATACGGCCCAAAGAATAAGAAGAAGAAAAGGAGTTCAGATGAATAAGAACCCCGAGGATATCAAGGTAATCCTCGCTACGGACTGCGGCTCGACTACCACGAAAGCGATTCTGATTATGCTGGTGGACGGGGAATATCGTCTTATCGTCCGCGGCGAGGCGCCAACAACCGTCGAAGCGCCTTTCGAGGACGTAACAATGGGCGTTCTTAACGCGGTTACGGAAGTCGAAGAGCTTGCCAAGCGGAGTCTGGTAGCCGACGATACGAAGATTATGCGCCCGGCCACAGGCGAAAAGGGATGCGACATTTATATCTCGACATCCAGCGCCGGCGGCGGTTTGCAGATGATGGTTGCCGGCGTGGTCAAATCTATGACCGCTAAATCCGCCGAACACGCGGCTTTGGGCGCAGGCGCTATCGTTATGGACGCAATAGCCTCCAACGACAAACGCCTCCCCCACGAGCAAATCGAGCGTATCCGCCAGCTGAGACCCGATATGATTCTCCTTTCAGGAGGAATCGACGGCGGAACTGTATCCCATGTGGTCGAACTTGCCGAGCTAATCTCCGCCGCCGACCCCAAGCCGAGGCTGGGCATAGGATACCAGCTTCCAGTTATTTACGCCGGCAACGTCGATGCCCGCGAGAATGTCAAAGAAATTCTCGACCAGAAGGTCGATTTGCGAGTAGTAGATAACATCCGCCCGGTGTTGGAGGAGGAAAACCTCAAGCCCGCCCGCGAGATGATTCACAACCTGTTCATGGAACACGTCATGGCGCAAGCTCCCGGTTACAAAAAGCTAATGAGCTGGGCCGATGCCCCAATCATGCCTACCCCCGGAGCCGTGGGCGCAATTATGAAAAGGGTCGCCGACGAAGAGGGCATTCAGGTCCTCGGCGTGGACATCGGCGGTGCGACCACCGACGTCTTCAGCGTGTTCAAAAACCCGGCATACAACGACCTCAAGCCGGAACACGAATCGGAAAACCCCAAGACTATCTTCAATAGAACAGTTTCGGCAAACCTTGGAATGAGCTATTCGATAAGCAACGTCTTCAAAGAGGCCGGACTCGCCAATATCATGCGCTGGGTGCCCTACGACCTGGACGAAGTCATGCTCCGCAATCAGGTCAAAAACAAGATGGTGCGCCCGACTACCATTCCTCAGGCCATGTCCACCCTTATGTTCGAGCAGGCACTGGCACGAGAAGCCCTTCGGTTGGCCTTTATCCAGCACTGCAACTTCGCGACGACCCTCAAAGGCGTGCAGAAACAGCGGACTATTTCCGAGGCTTTCGAGCAGGTCGATAGCGACACCATCGTCGATTTGATGGGACTGGATATCCTCATCGGTTCCGGTGGCGTCCTTTCCCACGCGCCGAGGCGAAATCAGGCCGCGATGATGATGCTGGATGCTTTCCAGCCGGAGGGTTTCACCACCCTCGCGGTCGATTCAATCTTCATGATGCCCCAGTTGGGCGTCCTCTCGACAATTCACCCGAAAGCGGCCACCGAGGTTTTCCACAAAGACTGCCTTATCTATCTCGGCACTTCGATTTCTCCGGTGGGTTCAACCAAACCGGGCGGAAGCACCGGCGAATATATCATCGAAACCGAAGACGGCCAGAAACATGAAGGCGAATTGAAATTCGGAGAGATGAAACAGTTCGATTTGCCTGTCGAAAAGAAGGCCAAGATTACCTTCTCGCCCTCCCGCTCTTTCGATGTTGGCGAGGGCAAAGGCAAAAAGGTCGAAAAGACTGTCAACGGCGGAACTGTCGGCATCATCCTCGACGGACGCGGAAGGCCGATCGAGATTCCGGAAAACAAGGACGATAAGGTCGAGATGCTCATCGAATGGCTTACCGCCCTCGAAGTTTACCCCGAAAGCGCCCTTAAAAAAGGATAGGAGAGCGAAATGGGACACATATATACACCGGGTCTTAAAGTTACGGAATACACTACGATTAGAAAAAGACGCATCCTTCCCCTCAAGGGAGAGGTTGTAGTCAAACAAGGCGACAAGGTCAAACCCACCGACATCATCGCCAAAACCGACCTTCCCGGCAATGTCGAACAGGTCAACGTCGCAAACCTCCTCGGTTGCGATCCGGAGGACCTTAAGCATTTCATGCAGTTAAAAGAGGGAGACGAGGTCAAGAAAGATCAAGTAGTAGCACGGAACAAGGGCATTCTTGGCACCGGCCTTTTTAAGACATCTGTCAAATCGCCCCTCACCGGATCGATAGAATCCATCAGCCAGGTAACCGGCAACGTCCTTTTCAGAGCCTTGCCCGTTCCCATCGTTACTACCGCTTATGTCGAAGGCGTTGTCGAAGAGATAGTCCCCGAAGAGGGCGCTGTTATTAAAACCGAAGCATCCTTTATTCAGGGCATATTCGGTATCGGCGGCGAACGTCATGGTGAAATTGTAGTAATGACCAAAGACAACTCTCAGGACCTTACCGAGAACATGATCGGCGACGAACATCGCGGCAAAGTTTTAGTATGCGGACGAAAAGTAACATCTGGCGCATTCAAAAAAGCAATGCGCGTGGGTGTCCACGCAATCGTTGCCGGCGGAGTCGATGACCGCGATCTTCGCGAAATCCTCGGATATGACATTGGCGTGGCAATCACAGGTTCGGAAGATGTTGAAACATCCATCGTTACGACGGAAGGATTCGGCGAAATTCCAATGGCTATGAAGTCCTTCGAACTATTGAAAAAATTCGAAGGCAGGGAGGCCAGCGTCAATGGCGCGACTCAAATCCGTGCGGGAGTTATCCGTCCGGAAATTATTGTAACTCAGTCTCAACCGCCGGAGGGATTCGTTCCAGACGATAAATCTAAGGAAATCGGCCTGGATATCGGAAGTATGGTGCGCGTTATCCGCTACCCCTACTTCGGCAGAATCGGCGAGGTTACTGCTTTGCCGCCAGAACTTCAAGTGCTCGAAAGCGAGTCGAAGGCACGCGTTCTCGAAGTCCAATTCGACGACGGCGAAAGGGCTACAGTGCCCCGCGCAAATGTCGAAACTATCGAGAATTCATAATAATATCAAGAATACCTTGCGTTATCGCAAATCATAAATTATTCTATTGAGATATTTGGAACGAAGAAGAACTAATGATTAACATACTCAGAAAAGGAGCAAGGATGCACCTTCCACGGGTAATAGCCTTACCGGCTTTGTTTATGCTGATTGCCGGTATGTCGCTCGGGTTACTCGGTTGTGCAGGAGAAAGCGAAGCCCCGCTGACCCCATTGGAAATATCCATTACGGATATTCCTTTCGATGACGGATCGAGCGCGGTTGTCAGCTGGAGACATTTCGACGCGTCTTCGGCAAGGCGATACGATTTTTACTACTCAACCGATCCGGAATCCCTCGAACAGCATATCGAAGATCTGGAACCTATTTCGAGAAGCCAGCAGGAAGCAATTTATGAAGTTCAAGATTCTAATGCCTGCAAGTTGATCGGACCGGAATACTACCTCGTCCTCGAAGAAACCGACGGCGAAGCACCGGTCGCCATGGTGGTCGAAGCAACTCCGGAGACTCGCGACTCTCTAAAGCAGATTGGCGAGCTTATCGTCGGAACCGAGAGCGGTTTCTGCCCCAACGGCCGCGACAATAGAGAGCTGAAATTCGCCAAAGGAAAATTTTTCCGAGTTCAGCCTTCCGAAGAGCAACTCGAAAATGTTCAGCGCACTCTCGCGAAAACCACCCTCAAGGCTGACAGCACCGGCTTGTCCCTTGGCGAGGGAAGAGGCGGGCTAATATTAGAACTTAGCCCTGCCCAGGCCGAAATAGAATTCGTCAAAGCGGGCGAGAGAATCGTTCCATACTCTGACAAACAGAGCGATTTACTCTTCAAATATGGCCACGAAGTTGTGGCAATTATCACCGAGGACTCCCGATACAGTATATCTTCGGATATTATTCAGGCCTACATCGTTAAAAAACTCGAAGCCGGCAAAGAATATCACTACAAAATTATCGCGGTAAACGAGAAGGGCGATGAATCGGAACCCGCCACGGGAACCTTCACCCCGCAAGACGAGCCGCCAATGCCGCCCGCGGGCGCTATGGCTGTCTTGGATTCCACCGACGGCAGACTTCTGATGACGTGGATGGGTTTCAACCCCGGCCTGGCATATTTCCGCGATGTTGACCATTACGAGATCCTCCGCTACTCGCCTGAAGACTCCCTTCAGGAAGGCGGCGAAGTTCTCGCCACGCTGAATGCGGATTTCGAAAGACATATGCTCAGCGGGGATTTTGGCGAAGAAGACATGTTCTACATCGCCAGCTTCGACAATGCCGGACAACGTTCTCCAGGAGAACCTTTCGGCCTTGAAAAGGGAACTTTCGAAGAGCCCGGTATGGTTCGCAATCTTGGCCTGCACGATGTCCCCAACGACGACGGCTCTGGCCTGTCAGTCCGCTGGGGAGTTCCGACCGCAGGAATAACTTTGAATGTTCAGGATTTCACTCCGGAGTATTCGCAGATCGACGTCCCTAACGGCTACTATCTGCTCGATGGCGAACTGGTTACTTTCGAAGACGACAGTCTTATCCCGGAACAAGCTCTTCCGGTAAAATCCGCCAAACAGTGGGTTCCGCCGGAGACTTACACCGTAACATTCAGATATGACATCTACAGCAACGATAACGAGAAGATTTACTATGGCAAGTTGCGTGTAGATGAAGGTGAATGGACGGAAGACTTCAAAGAACTCGGATTCATCAACCTGACGGATTTCCCGGTCGGGGAACATGTTTTCGAGGTTTGGTTGCTTGATAAAAACGGCAGGGAGCTCGAAAATCCGGAAGCTCATGTTACAAAAACGTTTACTATCAATCAGCCCGGCCTTCTTCAGGATGAAGATGACGGCGAATACGTAGAAATATGGCGTGGAAATGATGCTGTTGAGGAAAAGGACGAACTTCTCCTCGAAGCTACCCCAAATTTCGACCCAAAAACTCAGACCACTTTCGAAAGGGTCGGCCAACGGGGCGTTCTCGAAAACCAGCATCAGGACAACTGGCCGGACAGTCTTCGGGATGTGGGCAGTTATTACTATTTTGCCAGAGTCATCGGCCCGGATGGATCATACAAGGACAGCGAGATTCTCGGCCCCATGACGCCGTCATCCAATTATTTCCACACGGAAAAGACGATTGTCCTCGTTCTGGTAATCCTGTTCGTAATCTTCGTGAACTACTTCCTCGCGGCGGCGCGGAAGGGCAGAGACTTCTACCTTCGCCCCATCGCCGGAATTTCCCATCTGGATGAGGCTCTTGGCCGCGCAACGGAGATGGGCAGGCCGATTCTATATGTCCTCGGCCTTACAGGCATTTCGGACATCGCTACTTTGGCCGGTCTAACTATTCTCGGCAGAGTCGCCAAGAAAACCGCCGAATTCCAGACTCGGCTTATCGTCCCATGCTATGACCCCATCGTCCTGATTATCGCTCAGGAAACGGTCAAGACGGCTTACATGGATGCCGGACGCCCCGATGCATACAATGAAGACGACGTCTTCTACGCCGCGGGCAGTCAGTTCTCCTATGCCGCCGCTGTTGCGGGTATGATGGTTCGGTTTAAGACTGCGGCGAATTTCTACATGGGCATGTTCTTCGCCGAATCTCTCATTCTCACGGAAACCGGTTCGCTCTCCGGCTCGATTCAGATTGCCGGGACCGACGCAGTTACACAGATTCCCTTCTTCATCACCACTTGCGACTACACCCTGATTGGCGAAGAGATTTACGCCGCTTCGGCCTATCTCTCTCAGGATCCCCTTCAGGTGGGTTCGCTTAAAGCGCAGGACATGCTGAAGGCTATCTACATGGCTGTCATCGTCATCGGCACAATATCGATGACAAGCGGATTCCTATGGTTCATCAACCTTTTCAAAGTCCGCTTAGGGGAATAGGAGGCCACGATGCTTTGGAAAAAACAAATACCACTTGCGATAACATTCATCATGGGCCTGATCTTCGGTATTCAGTATTTCGTGCCCCATAGAGTCAGCGAGAATTTCTTCCAGGGATTCCTCGACTGGAGTGTTGTAATAGGCATCTTTGCCGCCCTCCTGGCTTTTATAAGCTTCTACAGGGCGCATGGAATGCGTATTAAGAAGAAAGCCCCGGCATGGCCTTACTCGGTCGTAGCCATCGGTGTCTCGATTGTTATGGCGCTCTTCGGTTTCATTCAGGGACGTGAAGAGGGCACAGTATTCATGGATATGTATACTTATGTTCTGGTCGCCATCGAGGGCACGATGTTCAGCCTGCTGGCTTTCTATATCGCCAGCGCGGCATACAGGGCATTTAGAGCACGCAGTGCTCAGGCCACCGCTTTGCTTCTCGCCGCTGTCATTGTTATGCTCGGACGTGTTCCGTTGGGCGAATCGATGAGTCTATGGCAGAAGATTTGGCCGGCATTGCCCTCTTTCACAGATATTGCAAATTGGATCCTCAACGTGCCTAATATGGCCGCAAAGCGAGGGATGGGACTTGGAATCGGACTGGGTATCATGATGCTCAGCCTGAAAATCGTCCTTGGTATCGAGCGGTCATATATGGGCAGTGGAGAGTAAGGGGAAATTATGGCTGAAGAAAGACAAATAACATTCTGGGAACGGATGATTCAAATTGACCGGAGAATAGTCTATTTGATTATCGCTCTGGCAATGATCCTTCCGTTCTTCTTCCAAATGGGCTTGCCGATTCCCATCACAAAGGAAGTTAAGGATATTTACGATTACATCGAAGCTCTTAGCCCCGATGATGTCGTAATTCTATCCGCTGACTACACTCCCTCGGTGGCTCCGGAGCTGACGCCTATGTTCGATGCTCTTTTCAGGCACTGCCTTAAAAAGAACGTAAAGGTTGTGGCTATGAGCCTTTTCGTCCAGGGTCCCGGACTTATTGCTCCGGTTATTCAGGAAGCGGCTAACGACTATCAGAAAGTCAATGGCGTCGATTACGCTTTCATGCCCTGGGTGGTTGGATGGCACATCGTAGTTATCAACATGATGGAAAACTTCTCAAGAGCTTTCCCGACGGATTTCTACGGAACATCTATCGAAGAGCTTCCTATTCTTCAAGGTATTCATAATTACGAAGACCTCGATTTGGTTGTTACTTTCACTGGCTCTTCCGCATACTCAACATGGCTTATTTACGGCCACGAACCTTACGGCGTGCCTTTGGCAACCGGTGTTACGGCAGTCTCTGCGGCTGACCTTTACCCCTACATTCAATCGGGTCAGTTCCTCGGAATGCTCGGCGGCCTAAAAGGCGCCGCGGAATACGAAACCCTCATCGAAGAAAAGCGTATGGCTACCATGGGGATGGAAGCTCAAAACTGGGCACATATTGTAATCATCCTCTTCATCATAATCGGTAACATAGGCTATATTGCCATTGGCAGACAAAAAAAGGGAAGGGGTTAAGATAATGCAAGTATCAATGAATCCATGGGTCTGGGTCGGAGTGTTTTTCACCTTTTCCGTGCTCAGCTTCCTTTATAAGGACAACCCTTTTTACAAACTGGCCGAACATGTTACTGTAGGCGTATCCATGGGATATTTCGCGGTAATCATGTATACGAACAGCTATCTGCCGAGATTTCATGACCCCGTCTTTCACGAGGGCAAGATAGTTCTTCTGATTCCCGCAATTCTGGGTTTGATGATGCTTCTGAGAATCGTGCCAAAATACAGTTGGCTGTCGAGATACAGCATCTGTTTCACTGTCGGCGCCGGTTCGGGCATGGCCATTCCGAGAAGTATGCAGGCTAGCGTTCTGCGCCAGCTCGAAGCATCGATGCTGAACCTCAGCTTCGCGAACGTGGAAGGCATCAACAACATCATCATCTTCATCGGCGTGCTTTCGGTGCTCATCTATTTCTTCTTCTCGAAGGAGCATAAGGGCGTTTTCGGAGGCGCGGCGAAGATAGGAATTTGGTTCCTGATGGTAGGCTTCGGCGCGACATTCGGATACACAGTGATGGCGCGTCTTTCCCTGTTCATCGGGCGGGTTCTGTTCGTTCTGCAGGACTTTTTGGGCATAGGCCTTGCCGGTTAGCGGCAGAACGCCTTAGCTCAAACCCACAAAAAACAAACCAACGGGCGGACTCGCATGTTCGCCCGTTTTTATTATGGCAAGAAGATACTGGATACTATGCGGAATTTTTTTCATCGCCAATATTTCTATGGCGATCGATCCGCCATCGGAAGAACTTCTCCTGCGTTTCTTCCGCGAAAGACTTTCGCCGGACTCCCTCTGGACAGCCGATTCCCGATGCTTGATCATCTCCGCCGAAGACACCGCCGTAGCCAATGGAACCGACACTCTCGATTGCAAAATCTCCCGTTGCGATTATGCTGAAAAAATCTCCCCCTTCGCCCCGGGGCTGGAACTTCTAACCTATCCTCTGACCCTTGCCGAAACAGATTTCGATTCCATTCGAATCAACAAAACACGAACGCGGGTCGAGGGCATAATGTGCTGGAAGTTTCGTATGTTTATGGGTGAGGAGATGGTCTATTGCTACATGTCCGGCGACGGCTTCTTCAGGGTGATGAAGATGGAACGAAAAGGGCGGGGCAAATCAAAATCGGATGACATCTGGGAATTCACTGAAGTGCGCCGGGGAAAGGATATGCCTCGATTGGTAACTCGCACCGTGGAGTTCGAGTGGGGCGGGGAGGCTGTGAATATAGTATCCGTGCGGGAGCTTAACAGCTTCAGCGCCGTTTCGGAGGATGCACCCTCATCCCAATAACCGCCAGTCCCGGCTCGTCCGTTTCCTCCTGATAGAAAACGGTTCCCACACACTTTGCTTTGCCGCCCATGAGGCTTTCAGGAACCGCGAAACCCACAGGAAAAACCGCCAGCAAGCACTCACCCCTCTTAGATTTCAGATGAGCCTTATCGAAAATACCCTCAACTTCGACAGTTTCGTCCGCGAAAGTTTCGAAATGTAGGCAAACATCGCATAATGACGCTTCCCTGCCTTCGATATCTTCATACCCGATATTAATGGGTTCCGCACAAGATAGAATGAACATGTGGGGGGCTATTATTATCATTATAACAATTCGCTTGGTCAAACCTATCAAAAAACTCTTTTTGCTTAACCTCGCTATCATATCTATGGCTCTACGATAATCCGCCCCTCAAACTCAGGCGAAACCGGTGAATTCGCGCCGATATATTCAATAACTATTTCGGAAAGCTCCCTTCCGACAATGGAAGGTTTATCAGCGAGCCAGAAATAGCCGAAACCGCCGGAAGCCGCAAAATCGGTTGTTGCAACTTTGTAAACTTTATTCTTTTCCAATTTTTCGCCATCGATTCGAACTTCGCGAATTCTTGAACCCTCTTCCTCGATTTCACCGGTAATCCTGTCTATACACTGGGCATTCCGCGAAGTATCTATCTGTAGGGACGCCCCGGAAATCTGCATAAATCCCCCAAAGGAATTCTCGATATTGCATGCCGATCTCTCCAGTGTGCGTTCCACTAATTCCCCCTCTATTTCGAGAAGGACCACCCGTTCGCCAAAGGGCAAAAGTTCTCGAATCTGCCTGGTTGTGATGTTGCCGGCATCGAGGATCGCATCGCCGAAAATAGAGCCGCCGGGAATGAGTGCCATATCGACATCGGGAAAAGCCATCCTCGCGGCATCGGCGACGAGATTGCCCAGATTCGATTCCGCGCTTGTGTTTACGGCCCGCCGACCGTCGAGTTCTACGCTGGAGATTCCTACGGAGAGCTGTTCTTCCGGCCGGAAGTAGCTCTCGACGACAGCATGAACCTCCGGATCGATTGGAATTGAATCCCTCAGGGTTACCGGTTGCCATGTGAAATCGGCCATACCACCATAATCGTCCCATGTGGTCTGAACGACGCCCAGCTTTTTGCCTCGGCTTCCGGCATATCCAATAATAGTTATACATCCGGCTTCGTTCTCGATTATCATCGGTTCGTCGCTATAACCGGCCCATTCGTTCACGAAAATTAGGTCAATCTCGCAAACCTCCTCAGCGAGCTTTTCATTGTTCTCGATGTCCAGCTGGGAGAGCATTACTATGATATCGCTTTTCTCGCTCAAAATATCAACTATTTCCCGAGCGACATCAACATAAGACGTATCTATGCCGATAGCGTCCGGAAGCCTTCCGTATACCTCCAAATCCCCGGGCAGAAGACCGAAAACTCCAACCGTCAGCCCTACCCTGTCAATGATCGTGTAGGACACGATGTGTCTGCAAATCTTACACTGGGGCGGAGCAATGAGGTTTGATATAACAAGGGGAAACCGCGCGAATTTTGCCCAGTCATCGAAAATATCCTCCCCCATCGAAAGCTCGGAAGAGCCTACCAGGAGGGCATCGTAGCGAATATCGTTCATCATCTCGACCTCCGGCACACCCCGATTCTGCCGGTAGAATCGCCCCGCGAAATGGTCGCCGGTATCGAGCATGATAAATCTATCCGAGCTCAGCCGAAGACTTCGAGTAACGTGCGCCAAACGCGCCGCGCCGCCATATTCCGCGCTATCTTCCACGAAAGGCTCGAACTGGCTCTGATATTTAGAGGTAAAAGCGAAGGTAATGTTATTCTGGGACAAGAGGGTAAGGCAGGTGCACAGGCAAAACAAAATAATTTCGATTGTCTTTCTCATGTTGCCTCTAATGTTTTTTTCTACAACGACTTAGGTCGTGTGTTAATCATTTGTGCCCCTGTTTATCATCGCCTAATCGCATCGATAGGAGTTTCTTTCGACGCTCGCCACGCAGGGTAGATGCTCGACAGAACAGTTATAGCCATCGCGATTATTCCGATAACAATAAAATCAGATCCCTGCATCTCGATGGGCAGGGACGAAATCGAGTAAACATCGGCAGGGAGCGAAATTACTTCCCATTTGTTCTGAATAAAGGCCAGGGTGAAACCGACTATGTATCCGAGAACCGTCCCGAGCAGGCCAACAAAAAGCCCCTGCAGGAAAAATATCCTGCGGATTCGTTTTGCGGTAGCTCCCATCGCCCGCAGGATGCCTATCTGCGGAGTTTTTTCCATTACGACCATTATGAGGGTGCTCGCGATATTGAATGCCGCCACGGCGATTATCAGGGTCAACAGGAGGAACAAGCCCCATTTTTCCAGGGTCATCCAGGCAAAGAGGTTTTTGTTCATTTCGACCCAGGAAAGGGCGTAATATGGGAACCCGATTTCGTCGTCGAGGCGGTCGGCGATTTTGTCGGCCTCGTAAAAATTCTGTATCCGCAATTCGATTCCGGTAACTGCGTTGCCCATATCGAGAAGTTTCTGGGCGGCTTCGAGATGAGTGTATGCGAGGATCGCGTCGAAATCGAACATACCGGTTTCGAAAATCCCCTCGACCAAAAAGCGGTTTATCTTCGGAGTGATTCTCGCGCCGGTCTGCCCCTGAATGCCGTAAACTAAAACCGTGTCGCCCGGTTTCGCGCCGAGACCGTCGGCGAGGTAAATTCCCAGAACGATTGGCGGAATTCGGCTTGTGTCCAACTCGTCGGGAAGCCAGATTCCATCTACCACGGTGCTTCCGGGGTTTCCAAGGGAGGTCTGCATCTCCGGCAAAACTCCGCGAAGAATCATGCCGTCGAAATTGCCCTTGTGGGCTACCGGCATTTTTGTGTAGATGAAAGGCGCCGCCGCGACGATGTCCTTTCGCTCTCTAAGCCTCTGGACAAGGGGCACCCAGTCCTGAATATGGTCGGCTCGCAGGGAATGAACGTTGATATGACTGGTAGTGCCGATTATTCGGCTTCGCACCTCATTTTCGAAACCGTTCATCGCGGAAAGGCTTACGATAAGCGCCGCGACGCCTATCATTATCCCGCCGACCGCAAAAATCGCCACCAGAGAGACAAATTTGTTCTTCTGCCTCGCCCGAAGAAACCTCATCGCTATGTATGGTTCAAGCCTCATAACTTAGTAATATCGTAAAAAAAGGCCTCTCAAGCAAGACAAAATAAAACCCCCGCAATACACGGGGGTTTGGAAACTTGTATTGAGTCTTCTCAGAACGCGCTAATTCTAATCCCTGCGGTGAATTGGGGGATTCCAGCGGTAATCATCTCGGCGTCTTCATATGTCGTGATTTCCTCGCCAAGCAGGTTTTCGGCGGTTCCGAAAATTTCGTAGCGTCCGCGGAATTCCAGGTTCAAACCGGCGTCGAGCCTGAAATAATCCTCCAGCTCAGTCTCTTCGGCGGTGTTGTTCCAGTTCCATACTTTACGTCCCGAGGCGAAATTTCCGCCCGCAAAACCTCCGACGCTAAGCCATGAATTTATCGGTTCGAAAGCGGAGAGCTTCGCGGATGCCGTCATTCCGGGATAATATGGCAGGCAGGTGCCGGTCTCTTCGTTCTCGTTGTGGGTGTAATTGAATGCCGCGTCGAGGATGAAACTGCGCAGGAAGTTGTAGCTTAACTTAACCTCTCCGCCGTAAATTTTCGCGTCGTGAATATTCTGACGGATATAAATCGCAAGTTCGGTAGTGTCGCCGGTTGTCGGGTCGATTGTCTGCTCCATGTGGTCATATACCGGCGTTATCATGTCCGTGAGAGTTGTGTAATAGCCATCGATGAGGACAATGAGCGATGAAACCGGGCGAATCTCGAAGCCGCCGGTGACACTGGTTGAGAACTCCGGTTTCAAATCGGGGTTGCCTTCGCGGCGATAACTGCCGTGGCCGTAAGATTCCTCGTAAAGGTCTTGAACCGTGGGCGCACGGAAACCCCTTCCTATGGACATTCGGAAATCCAGTTTATCGGCGGGGCGATACATAGCGGTAAGTTTAGGCGTCAGAACTCCGTCGATGTCCTCGACCTTATCGAACCTGACTGCCCCAAGCAGTGTAAGTTTGCTTCTCGGCGACCATTCGTCCTGCAGGAAAAATCCGACTGCTGTCTGGTCCTTTTCAGGAACAGCGGTTCTCGCGAAATTGCGATATGTCCACTCGCCGCCGACAAGGATATAGTTATCCTTCAAACCGCTGAAGCCGGCTGTTAACTTTGGTTCGGCAATCTCATTCTTTTCTCCGTTAATACCGCTGTTCCACTGAGTGTAATATCCCGAGAGATTTATGTCAAGCTTTTCCATTCCCGAATAGGCGAATTCGACCTTAGGCGTAATTAGCCAAGATTGATAATCCGTCCCTCGGAACTCGCTGTTCGAGGCCATATAAAACATCTGCGCCCGAGACACGAGATTTTCTGCGATGTCGGAATCGACGCTTTGAAGCATGGTGAATTTGTCGTATCCAAGCTGACCAAGTCTATGCGCGGGTTTCAGGATAGAATCGCCATCGGTTTTGTGCCAGCTGAGGAAGGTATTGTATCGGACGGTTTCGTTGACATCGCCGCTGTTGACTATGGAATAATGCTGAGTATTCCGGCTTGCGCCGTAGGCCGAGAAGGCAAGTTTTTCTTTTCCGCCTCCGCGTTTTGTGATAATATTAAGAATGCCCCCCATTCCTTCGCTTCCATATTGGGCGGACGATGCACCTTTTACTACTTCGATTTGCTCGATAGCATCCGGTGGAATAATATTGACACTCGCCCCCGTATGCCAGTGAGAGCTTACCACACGCGCACCGTCCATGAGGACTATGCTGTAATGCGCAGGTAAACCATTGATGGATACTATCTTATCGTCCGGCTGACCGGAGCCTGTGCCGCCTTCGATGCTCACCCCGGGGAGATAAGCGACCGCGTCGGCGATGCTCTTCGGTGAAATCCGCTCCAGGTCGATGTCGCGGACCACCATTGTGATTTCGGGAGTGTCTTTGAGAAGCTGGGTTCTTCGGGTCGGTGTAGAAACCTCGACCGCCTTTCCGATTATCGGCGAGCTGACCATGCGCACATTAACAGCTGTCTCCAACCCGCTTTCTACCTCGACACCCTCGATTATCTGAATTCCGTAGCCGACATTAGAAACTTTGAGATCATAAGTCCCGGCTGGAATATTTTGCAGAATGTAACGGCCATCGGCATCCGCGCCGGTGGATCGGGCGATGGTTTCTATCCGCACAGTCGCGCCCTGAAGGGGTTCGCCGGTTTCGGCATCGAAAATCCTACCCGAAATCGAACCTGTTGCCTGTGCGCAAATGGAGATTACAAGAAAAAGACAACTAATGAAAACCGTTTTCTTCATTTCAAACTCCCGTTTTTCTAATAAGTTAGCCCTTAACCGCAACATCTCAAGTGATTTTTCGGTTAATTATTTCGGTTTTACCAGCGGGAAGGGTATCACTTCTTTTATCGCGTGGGCGCCCGCCAAAATAGCCACCAGACGGCCTATGCCGACACCCATTCCTCCAGTGGGCGGCATTCCGTGTTCCAGGGCGGTCAGGAAATCCTCGTCCACTACATTGGGAGCTTCGTCGTCCCCCTGCTTCGCCTGCTCGACCTGCAATTCCATCCGTGCCCGCTGGTCGATGGGATCGTTCAGTTCGCTGAAGGCGTTGGCGATTTCCTTGCCGAGAATAAAAAGCTCGAACCGCTCGGTAAGCTCCGGCTGGTCGGTCTTGCGTTTGGCCAGCGGCGAGAGGCCTACCGGATAATCCACGAGGAAAGTCGGCTGAATGAGGCTCGGTTCCACCGTCTCCGAGAAGAGTTTGTCCACGAGAGGCCAGAAGGGCAGGTTCGGGTTGTAGTCGATGTCGTGCTCTTTGAAATAATCGACAAGGTCGGCCTTTTCCGCGCGAAGGACATCGATGCCAGTCGCTTCCAGAATAGCTTCCACGAAAGATTTGCGCGGGAAGGGAGTTTCCATGGCTATTTCCACGCCCTCGTTATTGAGCATGAGTGTTCCATCGCTCAAACTCATGCTGTTCGGAACTTCACCACCTTCCTTATCATGGAGGGGATCTGCCGACTGGAATTCGGCCACTGCCCGTGCGGACGCTATAACCATACCCTCTGCAAGCTCCATCATTCGGTTATAATCGGCGTAGGCCTCGTAAAGTTCGAGAAGGGTGAATTCCGGATTGTGATCCCTATCGACACCTTCGTTGCGGAAAACTTTGCCCATCTCGTAAACGCGCTCAAATCCGCCAACGATAAGCCTTTTCAAATAAAGCTCCGTGGCGATTCGCAGGTAAAGGTCGATGTCCAGCGCGTTGTGGTGGGTTGTGAAGGGCCGCGCCGCCGCGCCGCCGTAAAGGGATGTCAGCGCCGGCGTTTCCAGCTCGATGTAGCCGTGCTCATTTTCGAGAAACTCGCGAATGGAGCGGATAACCAGAGCGCGAATAGTCAGATTGCGCTTTACTTCGGGGTTTGCGAGGAGGTCGAGATATCTCTGCCGCAGACGCAAATCCGGGTCGGTGAGGCCGTGGTATTTTTCCGGCATAGGCAGTAGGGACTTCGACAGCAACTGCCAGTTGTGCGCCATCAGCGTTGCCTCGCCGGTGTGGGTGGTGAAAAGTTCGCCTTCTGCGGTGATGAAATCGCCGATGTCAAGCTCTTTAGCGCGGTCATAAGCGCCCACGTCCCCCGCCATATTCTCTTCCACCGTGTTTTTGCGGATGTAAAACTGAAAATGTCCGGTGCCGTCCTGAATAACAACGAACATGGATTTACCGTGGGAGCGGACGGCTGTGATCCGCCCGGCAAGGCGTTTCACGGCGCCCGCGCGAAGGATTTCGCGTTCTTCTGTTATCTGCTTGAGATTCTCCCAATCCGCACGGATAGACTCTATTGAAACACGCCCCTCCGGAATTCTCGCCGGATAAGGGTCTATGCCATTTTCGCGCAGATGTTCAGTTTTCGCGATACGAATTGCGCGGTGGTCGGTGGGGTCGATATTTTCGAGGTAATTTTCGCTCATTATTTTCTCCGTGTTATTTTCTGCCGATTGCTATCAGCTCGCCCTCTTCGGTGGCTATGAACAATTTAGAATCGTAGATTATGGGTTCTGCGGACACCGGCGCGTTGATTTCTATCTGCGATAAAATTTCGCCGGTGCCGTAATGAAGCAGGGATACTTTTCCGCTGACGCCTATGGTTACAATCTCCGTGCCCCAGATTACGGGGCCGGTCAGAGACGGCTCGTCGATACTGGCCTGCCATAGAATTCCGCCGTCGCCCAGGTCGCCGGCAAACACTATCCCTTTGCGCGTTACACCGAATATCGTCGGCCCAATGCAGGCTATAGGCGAAACCAGCTCCCCCGGCGCCTGGATTTCTACCCGCACCGCTCCATCGAGGGTGATTACGAGAATTCTGCCCGAATGCACCGGCAGAATAACGTGGTCGGGAATCACAACCGGCGGCCCGGAAGCGCTGGGCGGAACCTCCAATTCCCAGATAATCGTGCCGGAATCGGCATCGATGCAATACAATCTGCCGTTCTGATCCGCGATGAAAAGCAGGCTGTCTCGGAAAGCCGGCTCATGCTCGAACACCCCGCGCTCGAACTCCCTGCGCCAGATTTTCTCGCCGCTTTCAAGCGCCAATGCGAAAAGGACGCCTTTTGCCGTAGAATAAAACACGCGTTCTCCACAGATTATCGGCGCGGAAGCTCCCCTGTCACTGTTTTTCGACCAGAGGAACTCGCTCGAAAAAACATCGTAGCATCGGAGCTTATTGTAAATGCTTCGACCTCCAATCACGATTTTGCCGTCGGCGTATGCCATGCCGTCCTCGACAGGAACGTCGGTCCACATTCGGCCGATTCGGTCGCCTGTTTCGGCATTTACCGCCATCAGCCGTCTTGTGCCCGTGCCGATGAAAACCGCGTCGTCACCGGCTACAGGAGTTCCGAGAATGGGCACTTTGAGGTTGGTTCGCCACAGCTCGACAAGATCGCCCTCTGCCCTTCCCGCCGATGCCCAGTTCGCGCAATCTCCCCGAGGAACAGCCCATGGCGAGGACTGCACTTCAGGCTCCGGAAGCCGAATTGAGCCGGCACATCCGAGGAAAAAGATTGGCAATATTAGCAAAATTATCCTTTTCATAAGTTTTTAAGATAATTTTATTTTGCCCAAATCGCAACCCATATATATTCATGGTTCGAGTTTCTATTGCGAAAGAGCCTTCGCGCCCCTATCTTGTTCGAAAAAGCGGGAGGAAAAATGAACCGACAAGAAGCCCTCGAACTGGTAAAAAAGAACGTCAAGAAGAAGAATCTCATCAAACACATGCTGGCTGTGGAGGCCGCTATGGCCGCCCTCGCAGATAAAGTCGGCGGCGACCCGGAAAAATGGGCTCTCGCAGGCCTCCTCCACGACCTCGATTACGACCGCACGGAAAACGATTTTGAGCGGCACGGCATCCTATCGGCGGAAATGCTCGAAGCCGAGGATGTCGAGCCGGAAATAATTTATGCCGTAAAAGCTCATCCCGCCCACGAGTCATGCCCGCCGGAAAGCGATATGGACTGGGCGCTTCACGCTGTCGATGGACTCACCGGGCTTATAATCTCAGCGACTCTGATGCACCCCGACCGCAAATTGAAATCGGTCGATTCGAATTTCGTAATGCGCCGGTTCGACGAGAAACGCTTTTCCGCAAATGTCGATCGAGACCAGATTCGCAAGTGTTCGAAAATCGGTCTCGACCTCGATGAGTTCGTCGAAACAACTCTGCGCGCGATGCAATCCATCGATGGGGAACTGGGGCTATAGCCTATGAATAAAGGCGCGACGAAGGGCGGCATCCTCGCGTGGGCGATGTTCGATTTCGCCAACACGATATTTTCTATGAATGTCGTATCCCTTTATTTCGCGGTTTACATCATCGATACTCTCGGCAAAAGGCCGATTTATTACAGCACCGCTACAAGCATTTCAATGTTGCTGGTCGTCCTATTGTCCCCGATTCTGGGGCACCGGACGGATATTGTCGGTCGGCGCAAACCGTCTTTGTTCTGGGTAACCGCTATTTGTTGCGCCGCTACTGCTCTTATAGGCATCTCCGCGGGTTTTGGGCATGACGCTTTAATTCTATTAGCACTTTTCGTTGTCGCGAATACAACATATCATCTCGGGCTTGTTTTTTACAACTCTCTCTTGCCGGACATCGCACCCACGGGGAAAATCGGCATGGTTAGCGGAATCGGAGTGGCTTTAGGCTATGTCGGTGCGATAGTTGGGATGCTTTTGGTGATGCCTTTCAACGAGGGAAGCCTTCTCGGATGGGATGTCCCTTTTATCTCCGGCGGCGGACGGTCAGCGACTTTTTTGCCCTCTTCAGTTCTGTTCTTCCTTTTCGCCATCCCCACATTTATCTGGGTGAAAGAGAAACACCGGCCCCAGCCAGATACTGCAAAAGACAGACCCTTCGTAAAAATCATCGAAACCCTGAAGGATTCGAAAAAATATCCCGGCATCAGAAGGTTTCTGGTGGCGAGTTTCCTATTTCAAGAGGGAATTCAAACCGCAATCGTGTTCATGGCGGTTTATTCCGAGAAAGCTATGGGTATGCCCGATTCGGCGAAGGTGCCCTTTTTTATAATCTCGACAACAGGCGCGGCTGTAGGTTCGTGGTTCTTCGGAAGGCTCACGGACAGCCATTCGCCTAAACGAATCCTGTCATTCGTCCTGTTGGGCTGGATTGTCTGCCTGTTTCTGTTACTACCCGTTACAACCGAAGTTCCCTTCTACATTCTCGGCGTTTTCATCGGCGCTTTACTGGGAGGAATTCCCACCGCGGCAAGGCCTCTTCTGGTCGAACTCGCGCCTCCGGACGCCGTCGGCAGATTTTTCGGGTTATATTCTCTATCCGGCAAAGCCGCCGCAATCGTAGGCCCGCTGATTTGGGGGTTCGTGGTTCTTGTTCTCGAACCCCTCGGTGAAAATCTTGCGTATCGGGGCGCAGTTCTTAGTTTGATTGTCCTGATAGCCTCGGGATACTTCGTCCTGCTTCCGCTGAAAAGCCAGCCAATGTCGGAAAAGCCTATCGAACCGGAATAATCGATCCTTATCCCTAAATTTAATCGATTCCCGCTAAAAAAAAGCTCCCCGAAATCGAGGAGCTTTTTCGCAATTAGTTTGGTTCGCCTTAGTTTCTGCCCATTTCGAGCATCGTGCCGCCGTTGCCGACTATCCAGGCGTTGTTTGAATCGTAGATAAAAACGCTGTTCAGGGTAGCTTCGCTGAAACCTTCGAGCTGACGATACCATGTTTCGCCGCCATCAGCAGTATGCAGAATATACCCGAAAACTCCGACAATCCATCCGGACTCGGTGTCCGCGAAGGCCACGGATTTATAAACCGTTGCGCTGTTGCGGGGCAGTTCGAGAGCTGACCAGCTGTTTCCGCCGTTGGTGGTTTTCAGAACCGTGCCGAGGTTTCCGCAGGCGTAACCCACGTTAGCATTGACCATATCGATGGAAAGGAGGGTCTGCTCGTTTCCGGTGGTCTGCTGAGTCCAGGTAGCACCGCCGTCGGTGGATTTAATAATCACACCGGCCTGGCCGCATGCGAAGACCGTGTTGGCGTCCACGGCGTCCAATCCGAAGAGTTCGACCGAAACGCCGGACTCGATTGGAGAGTGCCAATCATCAGATTTAAGAATCAAGCCGTTATTGCCGACAGCAATTGCGTTTGAAGCGTCCAGATAATCGACCTTGTTAAGTCTGTATCCGAAAAGACTATCAATGGAAGTCCAGAGGATACCGCCATTGGTGGATTGAAGAATGGTCGCCAATGTATCTGCACCGGTGTTAAGCGAAAAACCTACAGCATAACCATTGTTGGCGTCGCGGAAATTAACATCCTGAAGGGATCTGGAAGTGTTGGCATCCTGATGAAGCCACGTAATTCCGCCGTCGGTGGTGCGGGCGATACGTCCGGATTTGCCGGCTATCCAGCCCCTATCGGGAGAATCGAAGTATATGGCGTTGAGATTCACAGAACCCACGCCATAGCTTCTGAAATTCCAGGTGTCACCGCCGTCGTGGGTAACTTTAATCGCGCCGGAATTACGGGAGGCGTCGTTTCCGACCAGCCAGCCTTCGTCCTCATCGATGAATCTGATATCGGTAATAGCTCCGGTAACATCGACATCGATTTTGCTCCAGCTATCCCCTCCGTTTAAGCTTCTGGCGACTAAGCCGCCGTCGCCGATAATCCAGCCGACATCGGAATTCACGAAGAAAATCCTATGAAGGGAAGACGCCCCGCTGATTAGCTGATTGAGGGAGGTCGATATGGATGTGTCGCCGATGGAAATGTAGTCAACCCTGCCATCGGAATCGGAGATTATTATTCCGTCGGAATCATCGCCGGTATAGATGTCAAACCATTTGACCGGAGTCTCCATCACGTGCATTTGCCAGCTACCGGTAGCACCGGCATCATCGGAAACGAGAACATAGAACTCTTCGTCGGTCTGGAGGGTATCGCACAGGAGATATATTTCATCGTCGTTAGGCGCCCAACCTCCGAAGAAGTTGAATTTTTCCTGAGTCGCATAAAGCGTGGTATCGACAACTCTAAGAGTTTCGCCGGTTTCTCCGTCTATAATGGGAAAATCCTCGAAAAACTTATCTATCATCAATTCCATATAATCCCAGGTCGCCCCGCCGTCGATGGATTTGAGCAGAACGCCTTCATCGCCGCAAACAAAAAGCGGATTATCGCTGTCGGAGGCCGGTTTGATAATCCTGTGAAGGTCGGCGGCGGGAACCTCTGCGGGAAGAGCGTTTGTCCAGGTCTGGCCGTCATTCGTGGTGGTGTAGAACATGCCCCGCAAACCTACCATAATACCGCGGTTGCCGGCGAAATAGATGTCGCTGGGGCTTCTGCCCGTGGAGGGGTCTATGGAAACCGCATCCCAGCTTAAACCGCCATCTTCGGTGATATATACATGTTCATTGTTCGCGCCAACAATCGCCTTGTCGGTATCCAGAGGCCAAACCACTCTGGGCTGTTCGATCTCCTCTATCTGCATAAGCGACCAAAAGGTGTTGTCGGTAACGGCATCGTCCGTAGGGTCGTCCGAACAGCCGGATACGACGAGAATTAGCGCCGTAATGGCCGTTGTGAAAGCGACTTTAAGCCAATACCTATTTCGAGTCATGTTATCTCCTTATTAAGAGCCTGTTTAACCTTAACTAACAAGCTAATATATACCTCGAGAGTTTTAGAGTCAACGTTTTTTTCAGAAGAGTGCCGATATTGAGAAAAAAGCGCTTCGAAAAAGGAAAAGAAAATGGTCATCGCTCAATTTTACCACGAGGAATATAACGCTTCCAATGGATAATCTGACCTTGACATATTGCTTTATTATATGTTTATTATATGAATTGTATTTAAGAATAATCGGAGTAGAATCATGTTCGAAGGAACAACTGTAGCACTTGTTACACCGTTTAAGCACGGCGGCGAGATAGACCACGAAACACTGCACGACCTTGTTAGGCTTCACCGCAAATTCGGCACGGACGCTCTTCTTCTTGGAGGATGCACCGGCGAAAGCTTTACCCTCAGCAGTTCCGAGAGAATCGAACTTCTCGATTCGGTGCGAAGCGTTCTGGGCGGTTCACTCCCCATTTTGCTGGGAACAGGCGCGCCCTCTACCAAGGACGCAGTCCAGAGAACAGTTTCCGCCAAAGAAGCCGGCGCCGATGGTGTCCTCGTTATCACTCCCTACGGCAACAAGCCGAGCCAGCACGCTATGGCCGAATATTTCCGAGAGGTTGCCGATGTCGGACTGCCGTCAATTCTCTACAACGTTCCCGGGCGCACCGGTTCGACACTTCAGCCGGCCACCGTTATCGAATTGGCAGACCATCCAAACATCGCCGCAATCAAAGAAGCCTCCGGTTCCCTCGACGCCGTTACGGAAATCCTCGCAGGATGCGGCATCACTGTCCTTTCCGGCGATGACACCCTGACCGTGCCCATGATTGCTATTGGCGCTAAGGGAGTAATCTCGACCACGGCAAACCTTCTGCCGGAACTTTTCTCCCGCATGGTCTCCGCCGCCCTCGACGGCGATTTCGAACGTGCCGCACAGATTCACAAAAAAATATTCCCCGTAACTAAAGCCCTTTTTATCGAGGGCAATCCGGTTCCGCTAAAAACCGCCATGGCCTTCGTAGGGATGATTCCAGAAGCCATATTTAGACCTCCGCTGACTCAAATATCCAAATCAAACCTCGACGCCTTGAAATTTGTCATCGACGGAAGTGGTCTCTTTTGAGTATCAAACTTGCCATATTCGGTTCTGCCGGCAGAATGGGGCGTTCGATAATTAAACTCGCTGTAACCGACCCTCGTTTCTCTATCGTCTCAGCTCTCGAATCCTCGAATAGCGAACATCTTGGCATGGATGCCGGCACTGCCGCCGGAATTGGACCTATCGGCATCGAAATCGGAACAGAGGCTGAAAATTTCGATGTCATAATTGACTTTAGTTCACCCGATGGCACGAAATCCGCTCTGAATATGGCATTGAAGAACAAATCCGCTCTGGTTACCGGCACAACCGCCCTGCCGCAAAATGTCATCGATGATCTGAAATCCGCATCCGCGGAAATCGGAATCTTTTCTGCGAGCAATTTTTCCGTTGGAATCGCTTTATGCGGCGATTTGGCGAGTCAGGCCGCAAAAAGACTTCCGAGCGCGGACATAGAGATAGTCGAAGCGCATCATAAGAATAAGGCCGACGCCCCCAGCGGAACAGCATTAGAGCTTGCCAGAAAAATTGTCGAAGCAAGAAATTTGAATTTTGAAAAAGATATCGTATATTGTAGGGATGGGAAGGATTGTTCCCGCAAACCCAACGAGATTGGAATCAGTGCAGTCAGGGGCGGCGGGATTATCGGCGAGCACCGTATCCTTGTTGCTATGCCCTACGAGACTTTGATTATCGAACACAGAGCAATTTCGCGCGATGTCTTCGCTGGCGGCGCCCTCGATGCCGCGGAATTCGTCGTCGGCAAAACCGGTTATTTTGTGATTAACGACCTTTTAAGAAAATAGGAGTGATATGAAAAGACTAATTTTAGCGGCTATGTTGCTAATCGCCGGAGCACTTCTGGCGCAATGGCCTGCCCCGAGCGGGCTTGTGGCCTATTCTTTCTACACCGACCATGTCGGCCTCGAATGGATGCCGGCACCACCCATAGTAGTTTCCGATACCCTGAAATACGACGACGGCAACGCGGCAACCGGCATGGACCTCGACAGCGGAATGGTCGCTATTCGGTTCACCCCGGAAGAACCATGCAGTATTCTGTCGATTAGGTTCCGCCTACACACCATGCTCGACCCTCGCGGAATCAATCTTACAATGTATGGCGTCAACGCCATGGGACTTCCCGATCTGAGCAACCTGATTATGCCCACACGCTACCGCTCCGCTTACGTAGGCTGGAACGAGTTCAACGCCGGCGTCGAAGGTTTGGCTGTCGATGAGGAGTTCTTCGTCCGTTTCTCCAAGGGAGATACTCTTCCGCAGATGTATATGATGATCGACTCGACAACCACGCCGTCTGATCTTCGCTCCTATCAATATCATTACATGTATGGCTGGCGAGCTCTCCCCGGCGACCTGCTCGTCCGCGCTGAAGTGATTTATCTCGACTCCGGAACTCGGGCTACATTGACAGGCACTGTTGTGAAAAACGTTTACGATATAGAACCCGGCTTTTCCGAAGTATTTACTCGGTCATACCACCCGGCACCTTCTCCACGCACAAGGCCTTCCGAGATAACTTCGCTGATAACTCCGGATACATACACCCTTTATCGCGCAAACACATATCCGGGTGCTTTCTCGATGCTGGCCTCGGTTCCAGGAAGCCTTACGACCTACGACGATTTTACCGTAACTCCCGGACAGACTTATTATTACACAATACGCGCAGATTACGACAGCGGCGCCCATCACAGCGGATTTGCGGATACCGTAGCGGGAACAGCCTATCCCGATGTCGCAACCCTCGTTTACGACACCCTGCGTTACGACGACGGCATCCCCTCGGCAGGCGTCTCCTTCCCCGGAGCGGTTGTGGCGAATAAGTTCAGCGTTGATACGCGATGCAAACTCATCGCCATCGACTATCACATCAGCAATCCCGGGTTCGGGTCGCCGAAATTCTACTGGGATGACAGAGGCGAACCGGGAGACGAGATATTAGATTACGGCGATTATCTTCTCAACTCCACGGGATGGGCGAGAATAAATGTGGCGATGCAGAATATTATCCTCGACGGCGAGTTCTACCTCGGTCTCGAACTTGACCACGCTCTCGGATTATCTCTGAAAGCGTCATCCTACGGCTCCGGATGGGACCTTCCCCCCGGTGAACCCTGGACAGAAGTTCCTGACACCACGTATTTCATCCGCGCACTAATTCAATACGCCGACAGCAACGCCCATTATTATCTATATCCCGGATGGAACGCGGTTAGTCTGCCGGTCTTGCCCCACGGAGGACTTTCGCCCAGCGTGGCTTTCCCGACCGCGGAGTTCGTATATGGCTGGGATGCCGATTCCCTGAGCTATTTCGCACCGGACAATCTCGTCCCCGGAAAAGGCTACTTCGTCTATGTTCCCAATGAAGTCAGCTACCGAGTTTCGGGCGTGCCGATTCATACCTACACCCTCATGAACGCAGGCCCCGGATGGGATTTCATCGGCGGTCTATCGGCATACGAAGGTATAGATACCACCGGAATAACCGAAATTCCGGAGACCATAGTCGGCACGAGGATTTTCTATTATTACAACAGATCCCATAGCTCGGGCAGTTCCGGTAGCTACGAGATTAGGCGCAGATTCATGCCCGGAGAAGCATACTGGATGCTTTTCGACGACGAAGGATTATTTAGACTAAGCGAATAGAAAGGAAAAGCAAATGAAAAGAATAGTATTGTTAACAACCCTCCTGATATGCGGCGCGGCTTTCTCCGGAATGGTGATGGGATCCCTCATCGTCCCCGGAACCCCCACGGACACGGCCTATGTCTTCGCCTTCCATGATTTCTCAACCCTCATGGATACGGCGTTTTTCTACACCCTGGCCCTCCCACCGGATTACGATTTCGTATTCGATGAACCGGGGCTTATCGACAGCTATGATTTCAACGTCATGGCGCTTATTCCCTCCGGTCTTCCGCCGTCCAGCGGCGATCCGGCAGGCCAATATCCGGATAACCCGTTTCAGATAACCGGCGGCTTAATCTCAGGCATCGATGTCGAGCTTGCGGTTGTAGGCGGAACGAATGTCGTCGTGTCATATCCAGGCAATCCCGATTCTTTGAAAATTGATATTTACAACCAGTATCCAATGCTTATGGGCGGAGCGCCTACCCTCGACGGAACCTGGGAACTTTCCGATACATTAGCCAGTATCGACAGCATCCCTGCGGGCCCGAAATCTGCTATAATCTGGTCGGACATTAACGGCAACGGTTACTGCGACACCACCGGATTTGTCCAGGAACCCCACGCATGGTATGACAACGTCCTGGACGGCATATTCATCGTGGGCGGCGGAGTTTTTAATGCCATCGATTTCGACCTCGGAACCGGAAATGTTTCCGAGAGAATCGAAAGCCCCAAGGAATTGGGCATAAGATGTTTCCCGAGTCCCTTCAACTCGGCGGTATCGATACTTGTAGCCGGAAATGGCGAGCCTATCGAGCTGGATATTTACGACCTTCGCGGCCAACATGTCGATAAAATCGCCCAATCGGATGGTTTCTCTGGATTCTCCCTGGTGAGATATTCGCCTAAAGCAGATATGCCGGGCGGAATGTATCTGGTCAAAGCCACAGCCGGAGGAGAAACGAAAACTCAAAAAATAATTTACATGAAGTAGAGGTTCATTATGTTCACAAAAATACTATATCCGACGGATTTCTCGAAAAAGTCCCAGCACGCCCTCGAGATGGTGAAAAAGCTTCAGGAAGCCGGCGGGAAAGAGATTATCCTCGTTCATTGCGTGGATATCCGCGAGGTAAACACCATGGCAGAGATGGAGGGATTCTCATCTCTGCAGTATAACAGCATCCTTGAAGAAGTCCACGAGGAGCTTCGCAGAAAAGCTTCCGAGAAAATGGACGATATCGCAAAAGAACTCCGCGACCTGAATTTCAAGGTCGAAGAAAGGCTTGTTGACGGGATTCCTTTCAAAGAAATCCTCAGGCTGGCCAAAAAAGAAGGAGCCGATGTTATCGTCATGGGCTCATCGGGCAAAGGTCTTCTGGCAGAAGTTGTTCTCGGTTCTACAACCGATAAAGTTGTTCGGGATGCCGAAATTCCGGTCATCATAGTTAAGTAATGTTCGATATATGCTTTAAGGGGGCATTATTATGCGGCATTCAGAACTAATCCTCGTCTTTGACAAGGACAAATCCAGACTCGGCAAGCTCGAAGAAGCTCTTGGGGATGTCTATGACATTCTCCCTATTCTTGGACCTTACAGTCTCCCCAAAGACCATTCTAATGCCGTAGCAATGGTCATCGATCCTGATGTTCAGAAGGAGCTTACGACACTTGCCATCGAACTTTTGAAAGAAAAGCGGATTCCAATCTTCGTTTGGGCTCCAATCGGAAAACCTCCATCTGCATGGGAGTATAATCTGCCCGTGCACGTCCTGCAATCTCCGCCCTCGGAACGAAGTATCAAAGAGAAGATGGTGCCCATTCTGGAATCCGGCAATCAGCGTCTGATCATACTGGCGACATCGGACGACAAACTAAGCAACACCCTCGCAACCCGCTTTGTGGATAAGGGTTTCGAGGTGCGGCGAGCTTTGAACCGCGGACGGCTTGAAGAACTAATCAAAGATCATCGGGATGAAACGGCAATCTTATTTGCGGACCTTGAACTGTCCCATGATCTTTCCGGAATCGATAATCGAGGTCTTCGTATTCCACTGATTATAAACCTCTCCTCATTTGGAAGCAGTAATTTTACGCCTATCAAACTCGAACCCCTCGTTACCATCGTAAATTCGCAGATAGGCACAGATTCTCTCATCGAGACTATCGAGACTGCCATCGCAACCGCCGAGCAAGCACTTATTAGGGAGGCCGCGAGTCATATCGTCAGGCAGGAAGCAGTTCAAAATCACAAGATGACGGACAGACTCGTCGAGCTTCTGATGACCGAGACTAAAAATGAAATCGAGGAAACCCGCGCTCGCGAGTTCAATGTCCTGAACGCAAGAACCATGGGACTTATCGACGAGTTCTTCGACAATCTTTCTTCGGCTATGGATAAATCGACTATCCTGATTGAGACTTTGGACACGCCCGAACTCAAGGAAGAATTGTTCGCAATAAATTCCAGACTTGCCAATGCCAGGGAGATTCTGGACGCTCTCAACGCCGTGGATTGGTATAGATCCGACGGCGCTCAGGAACCCATAGCTATAAAAAAACTAATTGCCGAAGCAGTTGGTATCCTAAAGGCAAACCGCAGGCGCAAAGACGTCGAATGGATTATCGACACTGATAACACCGGAACCGCAATTTGCTCCAGAAAGCACGTCGTCGAAATTATAATCGCCATACTGACCAACTCATATGAATCCTTCGGGGACGAAGGAACAATAATGATTTCCGCAACATCAGACCCCAATTGGAATTACATCGAGATAGCCGATAACGGAACTGGAATACCTGCCGATATAATCTCTGAAGTTACGAAGCCTTTTTTCACAACGAAAACTCATACCCACAAAGGTCTCGGTCTCACTGTGGCAAAGGGCGTGGTTAAAACCCACGGCGGTAATTTCTCAATATCCTCGAATGGAACCGGCACCCTGGTGAAATTCTCCCTGCCTCGTGTTCGCGAGGGCAAGGTCCTCCTCGCCGAGTCCGAAAACCCGGACGTCATGCTGATAGCCCCGGCAAAAAGCCTCGGCTATTTACAGGCTATGCTCACTCGAAACAACCTATCCGTAGTGGTTTACGACAATATCGGCGAATCGATTCACGCTTTGAAAAGAATCTATCCTAAGCTCATTCTCGTGCAGGCTGGAATGGAGTTTATGGATGCCGGCGGTGTTAAGATGCTGGCGAACGTGAAGGGAAAATCGAGGCTCACTCTCCTCGATCCAAAAAATACAATTCAAAAAGAAGTTGCCGGAGTCGATACTTTCCTTCGCGAGGCCTATCCCGCGCATCATCTCATATCTATTCTTCTTGCGGAGATAGACAGCATCGAAGACCAAAAGCAAGTCGAAGAAGCAGTATAAAAAAGACGGGGGCGGCATAAACCGCTCCCGTCATAACGCTCCCCATATCGATAATTCAGCCCAATATTCTCTTTTGCCGCAGATAGCCCAGTAACAAGAACAGGGCAGTAAAAAGATGGCCGAAGGATATTAGAACCTGAGGCACAACCCAGAATTCCGCCATACCGCCGACCTCGATTACTTTTATCAGGGCGAACACAATTACCGCGCCGGATAACCATCCCCAGCTCATCGCAAGTTCGCCGCCCTTCATCATCTTATTAAGCTCCAGAGCCAGATACACACCCAGAAGCAAGAAAAGGACGGTGAAAATGTCCACTACGATTTGGAAATTCTCCGTCTTCCCTCTGGCCGGCTCAATCTGCGCGAATAATGTGGTCATAAGAACCAGAGACAGCAATGCGATGATCTTGATACTGTTTCTCATCTATCCTCCTAATAGGTTATAGCTTCAATGTCCTGTTGAGGTCGGAATAGACCCCGTATTTTTTCAGCAACTCGATCTTGCCAGAAATGTTCGCTTCTATTCTATCTAATGATTTGGAGATAATCTGCTTTTTCTGTCGGGAACCGACAATCGACTGGACGGACTCTATCAGCTTTTCCAAAAACGCCGACAATCCGCTGGATACTTCGTGAATCTGGCTTGATTCCGGCATTTTTTCGATCATGGTAAGGAAGTTCACAAAATCCAGCTTTCCCTCGTCGTCGATGTCAATATGCCCGAGAACTCCATAATCATGCTTTATCTCCTCGAAGTTCTTAGCTATCCTCTTCACTCCGGCATTGCCGAGTTTTTGGGTCAGCACCTCGCGGATGACATCGATAACAATATCGTAAATTTTCACCATCAGCTGAAGGACTTCCTTCTTTTCGGAAATGCTCGCTTTTCTGCTTTCCTTCACGCCAACCTTGCGGATTATTCCCGCCATCTTCAGGCTGTAAAGGCCTCTGGAAGTGTCCAATTCTCCATGAGGTGAGCGCTCCATAATCTCCTCGATGGAGCGTTCGCCGTCCACGAGGCTCAATACCTGGGCTTCCAATGCTGTAAGGCGTATCTCCTCTTTATCTTTCATCGAGGCTTGAACGACCTTCATCACGGTATTATCTGTAGGCAGTGCCCCGCGGATCTTGCTCCACTCGTCTATACGGCGCGTGCCCTCCATCAGGATGTTCATCGTGTTAAGGGCATTGATGATGTGGAGGGAATCGGCCAGCTCGTTGTCCTTGAAAACAAAGCGGCCTTCGTCCCATCCAAAGATTGCAAAAATTATGGACTCGACATGGTTGAGAATAATATCGGAGACTTCCTCTTTGTTGAAAAGACCAAGGAAAACCAGAGTGCTCGGTAGGTTACGGTTTGTAAGCCGCATGATTTCCTTCGCTTTTGCGAGGTCATCTTTATCCAGCTTGCCCTGCTTTAGCAACTGGTTTTCGAGCATGTCATTCTCGTCGTTGGAAGATGCCCAGATGATAGAACCGCTCTTGAAACTCACCTCTTTGCAGGTATCACCTCTTTCGAGGTAGAGAGTCCCTGTCTTTTTGCCCATAGCGAGCAACTGGAGAATATCTGCGAAACTGACACTATCTAAATTGCCCTGAAAGCCCATAGAAACCGCCCTGATATTATTATGTAGTATGTAAAATACCACATAATAATAATTTTGGCAAGGGCATTTTTAAAATTTCAGCAAAAAAAACCCCCCGCGAAACGCGGGGGGTTTTGAATCGGTTTTGAACCGAGCTTACTTAACCAGCATCACCTTGTGAGTTGCTGAGAACTCACCGGCGGTCATACGAGCGAAGTAAACGCCGCTGGGCATCGAAGAAGCATTCCAGGCGACTTTGTAAACACCGCCGTCGAGCCTTTCGTTGACCAGAGTTTCGACCCTCTTACCGGTAACGTCGTAGATCGAGACTTCGACTTCCGAAGCGTTCGGGAGCTGGAACTCGATTGTGGTAACCGGGTTGAAGGGGTTCGGGTAGTTGCCGGCCAGCGCGAAGTCCGTCGGGAGCTTCGGATCGACCTGATAAATACCGGTGTTGGCGATTCCGATTTTCCAGAGGTAACCGGAAGCCGCACGATACTGAACCCACGGATATGTGGATTCGACAATGCCGCCGAGGTAAATCGACGAGACGATAGTCTTACAGGGACCGTTGTAGAAGAAAGTCCTCGAAACGGAATCCTGGTCGAAAGCGCCTATGGTCGTCAAACCGCTGGTCGAGGACAGAATGTCCACGAAATGGTCTGCCGAACTGCTGTCGTCGTAATCGAAGGTAATCGGGAAGTCAGCATTGGTCAGATTCTCCTCCATGGTGAAGTAATCGACATTGAAGTCCGCCGCGCCGTCGTGGACGAAGTTCAGGCCGAGGTTCGAGAAGAACGAAGATGAGTTATAGTCCGCGCCGAAGTCCGGACCTTCGATGATCATCTTGTCACCGGTGGCTCTGTAAGCTTCGAGCTTAGCAACAGCGCCGGTCGGGAGAACCGTGTTGTCGGCATCGTTGATACCGAGGGCAACGACCACCAGTTCGTAATCGCCAAGCTCATAGCCCGCGAGAGGATCGGAGTCAGAGTCGTCGGTCATAACGACGTCTGCGGACAATCCGAGATCGCTGGATTCGAGCATATCGACCCACCATTCGCCGACACCCATCGTGCCGCCGTTGACAGGAGTCGCGCCGTTGTCCCAGTCGATAACGAGGTAATCCGCGGGGTCGGCGGTGTAGATGCTCTTGGCATCGACGTTGCCGGCCGCTGTGGAATAGTAGCTTTCGCATTCATACATCACGACCACGTCGTAGTAGTATCTCACGTCCTCATCGACTGTCTCGTCCTCGTAAACAGCTGTGCCGTAAGGAACGGAACCAATATGGGTTACGCTCGGTGCCTCAACATTGATGAAGGGCATTTCGGAACGATAGACCATGTAGGAATCCGGCATACAGCAAGCGGTGTCGGGCTCTGTCCAGGTGATGGTGATGGTTAGAGGATCTGTGCTCGGACGGACGATGGTGTCGCCGGCCGCTTCGAGATCAGTAACCGCTTCGAGACAACAGAGGGCGACATTGATTGTCGTATCTGCTGTGATATAGATGCTATCGACCATTTCGGTCTTGTGATAATCGGCGACTACGGTGATGCTATACCATCCGTGAGCAACGTCGTCGAAACTGACATTACCGCTGGAGGGTGTAACTTCCGTGCCGACACCCGTAAGGGTAACGGACGCACCGGACATATCGGTGGCTTCACAGCCGAGATCGACGGAAACCATGACATCGACCGGAATGGGCATAAGATCGAAGTTCAGACCAACCATTCCGTCTTCCGGAATTGTAACAAGGGTGCAAACGGTTTCGTAACCGGGATAGCTTGCGCAAACGTTGCCGGTGCCGATATTCGCGATTGCTTCGTAGCTACCATCCGGATCGGAAGTAGCGGGAACGGCAATAGCAGAACCGTCTATCGTAATTCCTGCGGAAGGAACGCCGTCGAGCATGGCCATACCGGAAATCATTACGGTTGTTTCATCGAGGTTGAAGTCGATGTTGACATCGTCGAGACCCACAGTAAACGTGGTATCCCAGGAACGGTAGCCGGAGAACGAAGCTGAAAGCATATAATCGCCCGGAACCACACCGATGAACTGATAGTAACCGGAAGCGTTAGTCGGGAGACTCACTTCGGAACTATCCGAGAGATCCATGAGAGTAACATCTATCCACTGAGTCGGAGTTCCCATAACGGAACCGGTGCCATAAACCATTCTGCTTCCCTCGGGAATCATATAGTAGGTGGGAACGGTTATGGTTTCGTCGGCAATCGAGCCGGTAACTACAACGATTGAATCCATGTCGGCGCGAGGCTCATAGTCGCCCGCGGGATCGACGAAGGTCAGGTTGTAGCTTCCGAGGGGAAGGTTATCGAAGCTGTATTCGCCGTCGGCATTGGTTATATCGAACGTTCCGCCATTGAGATAAACGCGGATTCCGCTGTAATCGGTGAGTCCGGATATCTCGACATCGCCTTCAATGTGGAATACTTCGATTTCCTCGCCAACGTATCCGAGACCGACATAGAGGTAATTCGAGTTAGCGTTGTAAATAACTTCCTCGCCAACTTCCATGAGTGTCCAGGTCGAATCGACCGCGGTCGGCGGGGTAACGCCAAGACCGAGAACCGTGTAATACAGTTGCCATGAAGTGTCCGCGAATACCGGAGAACTCGGCCAGGTAACCGTAACGTTCGGGCTTGTGAGAGAATAGCGCTTTGTAACCTGCCAGATGTTCGGGCGGTCGCATGGATTGCGCATATCTTTGATCAGCTTGTCAGCCGGAGGCGTATCGTCGCTGGTGAAGTAGAAGCCTGCATCGGTGATGGGCGGAGGCTGAATCTGGTCAATACCGGAATCGTAGTTGGGCGAAGCGCCTTCGACGGTTCCGAAAGTAATAGTTTCATTTTCGTCCGGTTCGGTTCCCCATGTGAAAGTAAGAGGAAGCTCGAATTCCGGAGCGCAACCCGCGGGGCCGGTGGAGAAGGACCATGTGTAAGGATCCATCTCGTTGGCCGGAAGGGCGTTGTCAGAGGCCCCAACAGTAACGATATAGTCCGTGTTCGGAGCCCATGCCGGATCCGGGAGATAGCAGAAACGGTAGCCGTTGGAGAGCGGGGTAACGGTCATGTCGGCGAGATCTATATCGACATAGTCAACGGAGATGCTGACTGTGCTTAAATCTACGCCGCTACCGTAATCGACCACTTCGAAGCAAAGTGTAGTTGAAGGATCGTAACCTGCACTGCTCGGTCCATCGCCTACCATGGAAATGGCGCGAATGATGGGGGGCTCTTCGTCGTCGCCTTCAGGCAGGAAACGAATGTAAACCTGCTGAGAAGCTGTAAGAGAAGCAATGCTGTAAGTTTCCATCGATACCCATGCTGAAGGAACTGTTCCGCTATCGACGACTGCATACATGAAATCGCCGTATGGAGGCAGGAGAGTGTTGTCCCAGGAAACTCTCAAATCGCCAACCGGGTTATAGATATCTACTGCCCATGTTTTGATTCCGTAATCGGTGCTACGAATGTCTCTGGAGAGAGCAGGCACCTCGGGATGAGTCGGATCCATCAGCGGGAAATAGCCTCTCGGCGCACCCGGGAAGAGGAACTGGGGAACATCCACGCCGGAATCGTAGCCGTCGGTTCCGAGATTGTCGAGACCGAGGTAAAGATTCGTGGTTGCGGTGTCTCCGCCAACTATAGTATGGGTTTTGATATTGTAAGTGAATTCTGCGAGAGACTCGGCTTCTTCCGTAGTGAAGGCCCATGTCTCGCTGGCATCATTGCCCCAGAAGTCCTCGGCGTAAACGCTAACATTGTAGATAGCTCCGTAGTCGAGGGCGGTTGTCGGGCAATATTCTACGCGATACCAATCCGAACCGACACCCAATTCGGTGATGTTCAGATCGTCGTGGTCGATTTCGTCGCCGTCGAACTGGAAGAGGATAGTGCTACTGTCAACTCCACTCTCGGAGTCTTTGATAACAACTCTCACGCATGTTTCGACATCGACACCCATCGCGCCGTCGGCGGGATACACGTTCTCGAAGTAAGGTGAGAACATATCCGGAATGATTTCCGTGGTGTGGAAAGTGATTACCGAATCGTCCACCATGCAGTTGGGCGGAGTAACCAGATCGCAAGCGTTAACCGTGTAGGAGATTGTCGTTGTTTCGGGCCATTCGCCTTCGGGCGGGAGAATAGTAACACGATATCCGCCGACAATGGGGTCGAGAGTCATGTCGAGATCTTCCGTCTCATAGTCGTCGCCGTCGTAACTGACGGTAACGTCGATAGAAGCATCATCCACGCCTCTGTTGGCGTCTTTGACATCGAACATGATTTCGGCGTCGAGGCCAACACCGGCCGAACCGGGAATCGGGTTAAAACCGGTAACATACGGCGGAATAGTATCGACCATGCCGGAGGGCATGAACCGGAAAGCCACTTCCTGAGTCGGGCCGAAGGGGAATTCTTCGATTGTTTCCATGGGAACCCAAAGACTATCGGCGATTGTCGCCGGATCGGTTCCGTATATTATGGTAGTAATCCAGAAATTTCCATCGGTAGCGGGATCGGGAAGATCGTCGATGTCCCATTCGACGAAACGGTCATCGAGACCGTAGTATCCCTCGTCCATAGCGACCCAGTATGTGTAATCGCCGACAACAATACCGCGTGCATCGGTCTGCAGTTTGGTATATGCCGGGTTCAGAGGATCGTTAAGAGGGAAGAAAGCGCCTCTCCCATCGGGAGGCGAAAAATAAGGGACGTCCAAGAATGCATCATAACCGGCGGTCGCACCCGCGGTCATTGCCATTGTCAGGTCGTATTCATCTCCCGGAACGGGAACGACCTGAAAAGTAAAGCTCCAACTCTGTGCAAATACGAGACTCGTCAGTGCGAGAGCTACTAGTAAGGTAATTTTGCCTTTAGACATATGGCTTACCCCTTTCTTTGAAAATAAGTTTCAGATAAACGATGGTGTTTCAAAACGAAAAACCTAACAGTCAAAATCCCCATAGGGTGTTTTAGTCCGGCGGCGGGGCGCTGAGGCCCCGCCGCCGAGTTGAAGTCTGGTTTACTTCATGAGGGTCATCTTGCGAGTGGCCGAGAAGTCACCGGCGGAAATCTTGTAGAAGTAGATTCCGCTCGGGACAGGCCTGCCCTCGTCATCGTTTCCGTCCCAGACGACGGTGCGATAACCGGCTTCCTGATCGCCGTTAACCAGCGTGGCAACCTTCTGACCGAGAACACTGTAAACCTCGAGGCTTACTCTGGTGTTGGTCGGCAGTTCGTATTTGATTGCCGTCGCCGCATTGAACGGGTTCGGGAGGTTCTGACCGAGAGCGAAGGCCTCGGGGATGGCAACGCGGTCGGCAACCAGCTTATGCGAGCCAGGAGCGATCTCGATGACGTCGCCGTCAGAGAGTTCGATTCCGTCGAGGGAGACGACCCAGTCGCCTTCGACCTCGAATGTCGCGCTGTAACTGCTTGTTGCGTTGACAGTCCACTCGATCCTGCTGTCGGTGTTACGGTAATCGACATCATAGCCGCCGTCGAGAACGAATTCGCTCTGTCCAACGTGCGCCGGAATGGCGTAGCTGTCGATTCCACGGTCGAAGTTACCGGTAGCGATTTCCGCGGCGCCGAAGGTCAGCGTGCGGGTATCGGTAACCAATCTGCCGGTGAACAGCGGGTCGAACTGACCGTCTTTGACGGTGTAAACGACCTTACCACCACGGGCACCCGGAACTGTGAGGTCGCAACCGGCCGGGTCGGTAACCATGACCAGGTGGCCTCTGCAGTGTTCGAGAACGTCAGTGTAGTGGTAGTTAACGCCGCACTCATACCAGCGAGTCTGACTCGGGTCGATGGCACCTGCCGGATCGGTATCCGGAGCGGTGAACGGAACATCTTCCCAGGTCGCGCCGATAAGGTTCCAACCGGCCTCGAGGGTAACCTCGAAGGAGGTAACCGGAGCGCCGCAGATCGTAACGTCCATAGCAGTCGGCGGATAAACCGCGTAACCTGCGCCCGGCTCGAGAAGACCGGTGTAAGGCACATAGGTGCCGCCGATCATCTTGTAAACCGGTGCGCCGCCGAAGACGTCGGTCGTAAGGGTTTCCGGATCGACGCTAATCGCGATGAGGTTCCAGTCGGTGCAAAGCTCATAGGTGCAGCAATGCTCTTCAGGAACTACGTCAACTTCGATGCAGGTCGCATTGCCCGCAAGGTCATAGACGCAAACATCGACAACATCGCCCGGTGTCGGACCGTAGGCACCCCACGGGGAGGTAGCAACGGCGCCGGTCGGGTCAACCCAGAACGGGCCGACTTCGATGGAGTCTTCGATGGTGATCATCACGTAAACGTAGCCGTCGCCCAGCTCGTTGGTGAAGTTGTCTTCGATGAAGTTGTCCCAGATAGCATCGACGTAAGCCGTGAAGTTTTCGCCGGTGGCGATAACGAGCGAGCTGTCGATGGTCGGGGCTTCGATGTCAACAAGAGCAATCTTGCCCTTGGAATTGCTGATTCTGGCTTCATCATAGTCGAGGACGTTACCCGCGGCGTCGCGAGACTTACCAAGGATGTAAGCAACACCCTGAGCCGTGAGGCCCTCGGGAGCTCTTGCGACATCCCATGAGTAAGCATAAACGTCGTCGGCGAAGAATTCCAGCTGAGTTCCGAACGGATACATCGGCTCCGCATCGTCGTAGGACGAAGGAGTCATTGCAGTGTTCATGAAGTCCGGCTGGCGCCAGAACGGATGGTGAATGTCCCAAACGTCGAGGTCATCGTCCCACAGTCTTGCTTCCAGATGATCGTTTGCATCACCGAAAGTGCCGTAGTTCGGAGCTCCGTCGATGGAAATTCTCCAGTTATCCCACATGCGGGTATAGATATAGTCCGCATAGTTATGGTAAGCGGTCGGGACACCGGGTGCCGCCGGATCGTAGACCGTTCCGTCCCAATCGATATTAATGAGGAACTCGTCCGCATTAACTACCCAGATAGCTTCTTCGTCCGGGAAGTCGATCGGGTTGATAGCGATGTTCGGAACCGTGGCGTCTTCAACTCTAATCATTGAGACTTCATACGTAGGATCGTCCGTATCCAGAAGGATATAGGCGATGTGATCCCAGTAGTTCCAGGTGTCCGTGGACGGGCTGTAAGTGTATTCGGAAGCGGTGAGCGTGACGAGACCGTCGAAACGGTTGTCCTGATCATCGACCGTCCACTTATAGACCCAATACATTCTGTCGCCGTGTGTTACGATGTCGGTGCTATCGAGTCTGACGTTGATTTCCAGGTTAGAACCGGAGATGTTGCCACCCCAGTAATCGGAAATATTCAGGTCGATGTAAGCGACATTGATGTCGGTCGGCAGAACTTCAAGGAGAACGTAGATGCTGTCGCCGGGGTAACCGCCGGATTCGACATACGGGTGCATGAGCGGATCGGGGTCGCCAGAGCTGTAGTCCGGGTTGTTGTATGTTGTTATCTGAACAACCGGAAGCATCTGCGGAACTCTGCGCAGGGAATCGACTCTCCAGAGATCGGGAAGACCAGCGGCTCTGATGGCGGCTGTATCGATCCAACCCCAGGTCGGCCAGTCAGGCCACATATCTTCCATAGCGGCATCCCACCACGGGAAGATGTCGTCCGAGCCCATAACTGCGGGGAAGTTATCAGAGACGGTCATGAGAGCGTCATAGAGATTATCGCCGCGAGCGAGGAACGGAGGTCTGAGGATGGTCAGAGTGTCATCCGTGAAGAAGTCGAATTCGCAGTCAGAGTGGTAATACTGCCAGTAGCTCTCGATAACGCCACTCTCGGCGGTATCGACAACCTGAATACCATCGAATGCTTTCCAGCTGAGGGTCCACATTCCTGCCGGGAGACCCGACGGATTATTGTATTCAAGGCAGAGGACCTCATTGATAGGATCGTAATAAAGCGGAGCAGTAGCTTCGACATTATCGTAATCATGGCCGGGAACACCCATTTCGGGGTAGAGCATATAATCGGTGCCATCGATAAGGCTATGGAGCCAGATGGACATCTTGTCGAGTTGCTCGACCTGGTTGTCTTCCCAGCATATCTTGAGGTCAGTTGAACCGAAGGGGAGAACCGTGTGGTTTCCGTGAATCATCTGACCGCCGGTGAGAGTGGTCAAGTTAGGATTCGGCCTACGGTTATCAATACGGACATTCCAGAGAACGTCGGTAATGTAGGGGTTAACCGGACGGAACCTGCTGAAGGCCTCGAATACGATAGTAGCATACATTTCGTTATTCGAGTAGGCAACAGGTGCGCCTCCGAGGGTGGTATAGTATTCATGGAGAAGATCGAGATCTTCAACAGGAAGAACTACCCAAGAAGTATCCCCATAGATAGAGATATTATCCGACCACATGTCATCTTCCGTCCAGAGGAAGGTATGACCGGTGCTCAGATCTTCAGTTCCGTCCCAAGGATCGGCCTGCCAGAAGACTCTGAAGCGAACGGAATCCGACTCTGCCAACTCATTGTCCCAGTAGGCGGTAATCGGATGCATTCTATCTTCGTCTTCATAGAAGGAGCAACGGGTAGAATCGCCGAGAATAGGATCGGATGTGCTCCAACCGGAGAGAACGAGAGCGTCATCGGGCTCGCCGCTCCAGGGATCCACATGCGAAGTGTTGAGTGAGTCGATTCTCGGCCAATAAATCATGCTGTATTCCGGATCGCCGGTGACTATGCGTAGCGGGTATTCGATGGGAAGCATGTAATTGCCTGCGTTATCATCGAAGCCCTGAACGCGGAGTTTGCCAACGCCGTCCATAGCGCCTGCACCAGCTATAACCATATAGCCGATCCATTCGCGGTCGCTATTCCAGCCATGATCAAGTGCTTCAACTCCACCCGGAAGGGTCGGTGAAGAATCTCCATCGCTTCTGCCGTCAGGACGTGCGCTCGGCATAACGCCGGCGATGTCTCTGTAATCGACATAGCGCTGAGCCAACGGATAGTGAAGTCCACCAGGGCCGCCGCCGACTGTTTCAACCGGAAGAACCGGGAACCAGTGTGTCCAACCGTGGGGCTGGAACCTGACGATGTGGCCGTAAAGGTGATCGGCTTCACGCATATCCATATTATCGTTGAACCACAGTCTGACATAGACCGTGCAAACATCGGAGAAGTTGTAGATACCTACGATGCTGTCCTGATCTGGAACCATCCACGGGAGTTTGAAGAGTTCATCGTCCCAGTTGTTCAGATAAGGATCGCCGTAGATCGGGTCGCCAAGAGAGTCGGTGCCGATAACTTCGATATCCATGGTCGAGAGAGCAAAGCCCTTGACTTCCGGAAGACCATTGTCCAGACCCACCTTGCGGCTGGTCTTAAGGGCCCAGTTGCCCAAACGGTCCTGAATGATGGCTTCGGCGTAAACGCTGTCGGCGATGAAGATGGTGTCTCTGTCGAGATGTGTTTCGACAGGAACCGGGAATCCGCCGCCACTGCGGTCGAGACCATGATAAATCTCGATACCCGGGGTTCCGATGGTCATCGTATCTGCAACTTCATGCTCGAGAGCACAGTTGGTGATAACGAAGGACTCATTGGACCACAGATAATGAGTAGCCGGGTTCCAAACCATTTCCGCCGGAACCGGAGGAGTGGTTTCATACTCGAACTTAACCCAATCCGAAGACGGGGCGACTGCCGGAATCGGCCACTGTGAGGACCAACCGGGAGCCATGAGAGTGCCCGGAGCACAACCGACATGGTTATCCACGATGCTTTCGAGTCTCAGCCTGATGGTGTGATTCGAATCGTGAATGAGATGACAGTTGACTTCGTTGTAGCCGGTGGTAGCGTCAGGATCACGGAATACCGCGGTCGGAGGCGCCATGTCAACTACATAGTCCCAACGGAAGACATACTTGGTGAAATGTTCGCCGTGGGTGAAGTCGTTCGGCTCGCGAACGTTGAATTCGAGCCTGACTGAGATGCTATCGAGATGCTGCCATCCGACGATAGTATCGGTAACCAGTTCAGGATCGGTTTCGAGAGTATCGATTCTACGAATTGTGTAGAGCCATTCTTCAGTCTGGTCGATAGGACCGACGTGCATTCTACCCCAATCCACACAAGCGGTGCGGGAAGGATAGTAGCTGATGAAGCAGGGCGAGCAGTGACAATCGTAGTATTCATCGATGGTCCAGACATGTTCGCCATCGGCATCGAATAGATCGATAACGACGTGCGGAACTCTGAACGGAAGAGTATCCTCATCCGGGTCGGTGCCTACGAGGCATTCCCAAATGATGGAGTCGGTGCAAGTGTAGATGTCGGCAACCAGGAAGTTAAGATCGTTAACCCAGAAGTTGACATACGGGTCGCGGCTTTCCATGGGCGAAACGACACTGCTGTCGCCTTCTTCCCACTGAAGTTCCGGTTCCATGCCAGGAGGATCGAGGTTAAGATATCTTCCCATCCAAGCGTGCCAGATATTGGTGTAATCACCCGTGAGGTCTGGCGGGTAATTGTAGGCGCCGGTCGTGTACATGAAGGCGTTGTAGGCTTCATCGTTGAACCAGCTGACATTGGACAACCAGGTCTGCGGGAAAATCTGCAGCTCGTCGACCTGAATGAGATCCCAGTTCGGATTCTCAAAGTCGTCGTAGGTGGTGTCTTCCCAGAAGGTCGGCCAATCGAGGGTATCCACATTAAGACCGGTGTAGTCATGGCTTCCATAGCGCCAGCTCATAAACCAGGTTCCGGGGTTAGACCACGAATCGAGGTTGTGATGCCAACGATAAGTGCGTCCGCCGGAAACGGTGCGCTGACTTGCAGGATACCAAGGAACGTCCGGGCTGTCGCCTGCATAAAGCTCCCACTCCACGTGATCGTAGGGCTGGAAGAAATGACAGGTGGCTTCGGAACCGTCGCCGTAGAGCATGATGTATGCGCCGCGGTCGTCATCCGGGTCTTTGATGAGTTCAGCATAATAATACTGATACTCACGACCGGGAATGTCGTGGTAAGCAACGTGAACATCAAGCGGATAAGCGCCGCCGCTCAGCTTCATATTCTGGAAAATGATCGTATCGACGTAAGTAACGCCGGGGGTGGTCATCGTGTCAGTGAAGATGAGAAGTATGTCGGCACCTTCGACGAGTTCGGTATGCTGGATACCAATATTAGCAATCCATTCGTCGCAATACATTCCATGAACATTAGCTGATACGTCGTGGAAATACAGATACATAGTATCGTTGCAAACCTGCGACATATTTTCGCCGGTGAAGATCGGCGCATGAGTGTCCACGAAGAATGTCCAGCGAGCGATATTGGAAATTTCGTAGTAGAGATAGTCCGGGTCGAGTCTGTCGTAACCGCTGTTACGGCTCGGGACGGTAGCATCCACAAAGTGGGCGAGAGAACCGTCGGAGCAGTAGATAGAGTAGTTAACAGAGTCGCGGTGGGAGGTCCAAGGATCGTTATCATCGTCCCAACCAGTTACCGGACCGGCTGTGCCAGGCTCAGACTGGCAGTTGGTGATGGCATTGTCCCAAGCGTAAACGGTTACACAAACCTTGTCGCCGGGACGGAAATGGGCCTGATCGGTATCGGTGCGATACGGATCCCATGTAACCCTTACGCCCCATTCACCAAACTTCTTGGTCAGGTTAAGGCCGACAGCGTCGGGCTCGCCTACGCAGAAGTTACGGCCGTCAGGAATGGATCCTGCGCCGGTGTGGTAGTAAGGATGCCAGCTACCGTCGCAACCGCGAACCTTGAGGTTAACGCAGATGCGGGCTTCTTCATCGACACTGCCGGAGTAAACACCGGAAACGCGCTGATAAAGCTCGTCTTCGACGTCCAGGTCATACATATCGCAACCAATCTGGTCGTAGATGTTGAGAGTGATGATCTGGAAGGTGTCGGAAGTAACCCACTGATGCGGCGGATAGTAGAATGTATCCGGAGCGGTCGGGCCTTCGAGGTCGATACGGAGAATGCCGAGAGTGTCATAAGCGAATTCTTCGTAGTAATCGCAAACGCCAACGACTTCCCACATCACAGGAATATGATTGTCCTGAGTGTTGCGGGTTCCGTAGTTGCCATCGGCTCCGCCTGCGATGCCCCAGGTGCTGGAGTAAGACGGAATAGTATCGATAACCCATGCAATCTGGTTCCAGTAAGGCGGAACGAGAGTCCAGTCGCCGAGCATGCATTCTTCCCAGCGCTGACCGTAGTCGGGATCGTCCAGAAGTCTGGTGAGAAGAACATGGACGAAGTCGCCGGACTGGAACGGGACTATGCCTGCCCAACCGGGATGATGCAGAACCAGCTCTTCGAAGTTGATCCACATACGTGCATCGTGACCATTTTCTTCTTCATCAACCCAAACGCCATACTCGAGGTCGCCCTGGTCAACGGTAATAGTATCCCAGGAACCATCGCAATGTTCGATTGCGAAAGTAATTTCGAAGTCGCGCCAGTTGATACCAGAACCACCAACGCCACCGGGATAAATATTTATTCCGTGGTTGCTGATGTCGTGAACTGCGTGATAGTCGTCATACACATCGAGTAGAAGTGTAGGAAGACTGTCTGCGATCCAACGCCAGTAAATCCACTGACCTTCGATGTAGTCTCTGCGGACGTTAGCGCCGGCAAACTCCATCGTCTCGTTGTCGTGGCCTTCGGCAGAAGGACAGACGAGTTCGGCATTCGGACCGGAGAGGTCAACTTTGAATGTCCAGATGGTGTCGTTAACTACGCCGGGAGAGAAGACGGAGCCGTAGTCGTATCTGCGGTTGTTCGTCCTGCTGAAGGTGCGGAAGAGCACCTGAACATAGGCGCCGTCGATAAACATCGGCAGTCTGTTCATGGTGCTGTCGTTTCCGACCATAACCACGAAGGAGTCGGTTCCACATGCGGGATGAATCCAGGTAGCGAAAGCTTCGCTGTGAGAACTGCTCATGGTGGTCCAGCCGGTGGTGCTCCACGGGCCGCCGCCGGAAAATCTCCAGCTGTGCTTATACTGCCATTCCCAACCGAGAGCGTTACCGCTGTTGGTGTCGTTGAACGCGAACTCAAGCGGGTTGCGCCAGATGATCGAGTCGATACGAGCCGGGAATTGGCTACCGGGAGACGTGCCATAGAATTCGTCATTAATATAACGAATTTCCATGAACGCGGAGTCCACACACGTTCCGAGATCCTGAGTTGTAACGGAAATCGGCTGTTCTTCGTCTGCGGTGTAGATCGAGTCGGTCAGTTCTTCGCATGGAACATGATCCGAATACCAGCCGTTGGTGGAAACGAGGTTCCTCGGCCAAAGCTGTTGAATGTAAGGGGGAATTTCGTCCCAGCCCTTAATCATTTCACTGCGAGACCAGCGGCTTGCATCCACCGGTGCGGGAACCGGATTGTCCATATGGACATCGGTAAGCGCAGAGGTCATATCGACGAGGTCGATATACGGTGCGTTGTAGCGATAGCAAATGAGGTCTTCGCGGTCTGCGATCATCACGTAGAACGAGTCGGAGTTGGAAATACCCTCGATGCCTCCGATGCCTTCGCCACATTCGTGACATCCGGCCATCTGAAGGGTCACCCAGATGCGGTAATGGGGAAGACCATAGAGGTCTGCACGGAAAGTTCCCTCGTAAGGAATCGCGATAGCGTCCTCGAAATAGAGGGTCGTGCTCCACCACTTCCAGCCGTTGGCCGCTGTAGAATCGAGATCCCACAGGTAAGCGGCGGGAAGAACATCGAAGGTGTGCGAAGGACTCGACGGATCGTAAGTGTCCCTCGGTTGAATAATTGTGTCGATGGCCAGCTGTTCGGCAATACCAAGAATGTCAACGCGGTCGAGAATATCGACATCGGACAGAGCAGAGGTGCCCTTGTCGATGTAGAACTGAACACCCGTGAGAGTGTCGGCCTCGGTTACGTCAACATCAAAGTGTTCCGCGGCTGAATCGGGATGAATCGGGGTAAGATCCTCATTGGGATCGAAATCACGAGATCCGAACATCGTGATCTTAACACCCCGGAGCTCAACGTTCTCGGTTCCGGATAAGAGGTCCAGACGGAGAACCACATTATCGTGGCTCATCCGAACGGGAACTTCCTCCCCGGTCGGACCAAGCTCGTAACTCGCACGTCTCCAAGTGGAGACCGGAGTGAAGCTGGTCACGGTCGAATAATCTGTCGTGTACCAAGAAGGAATCTCGTCACCGTAGTCGGGGCCACCCGGGGTCCCAACCGGTTCGACAACGTTGAAGGCGTTGCAGTACTGCCAGGCACTTCCACTGCCCCCTTGCGCGAATAACGCGCCGACGGTCATTAGTAAACTTAGCAGTAGGGCTGCAATTACGGTTTTTTTACCCATAACGCCCTTCTCCTTTCCTTTGTTTTTAGTGTTTTTAGAAACCCTATCACTTAATTTGCGATTTGGAATTTCCATTTACGTTACCTACCTTTCTTAAAATTAATCTTAAAAACCAAAATCATTTTTCCTTCCAATTTCAAAAATAGCAAACATACCTTGCCGACCTTTCGGCAGGTTTGAGCTAAAATACTTCTCGAAACCTATACTGTCAAGACCTTTTTTAATCTCCTTCTATGCCCCTATACATGGGCGATTGTGGACTAAGTCCTATTTTTTCTACGTCTGAGACCAAAAAAACCTCTCAAAATGGGGGGCAAAAAAATGCTCCCGACGAGTATGGTTTAGTAAAATATAGCTCTTTCAAACCTTAAGTCAACAAAAAAAATCGATACTTGTAATTTTTTTTACAACGCTAATTCCTTATCTTCCACGGACTTTAGCCCGCTCTCTTTATCATATCACAAAAGACAATTCGCTATAAGTTCTTGAACTGCATATTATTATGGTCAATACCCTAACTGTGGATAAAGGGGAACGTCCAATTGGAGGTCGAGTTGCCAGTAATCGGCGGTCTTCCCGCTAACATGGCCGGCGTTCTCGACAGAACCGTATTCGAAACCGAATTTCCAAAATCCGTATTCCCGGTAATATCCCTTCCAATCCAGATTAAAACCCGCCGTTTTTTCGACTACACCGGTCGGGAAAGGCTCTGAATAAGGTCCCTCAATATCCATCCAGGGTGTATTCCATACCGCGTCCACCCGGCCTTCCCCTTTTCGGAAATAAAATCCTTCGATATTGAAAATGAATTCCGGCGCGACAAATAGGTCTATACCAAAGCTCGACCTGTCGTAATCGTTGCCGTATTTGCTTCCGAGATACTCATCCAGATAGATATAGCGGTTCCAGAGTTTGTTCTGATTATAAGTCCAGTTCGTTACGCCCTCATAACGCGCTCGAAGAGTTACCCATTTGGAAAAAACCGTTCCGCCGTAATCCAATTGCCCCGCAATCCCGATTTCAGGAGGCTCCTCGTCGGATTGGGTTTCGGATTCGACCTGAATGTCATCTACCAGAACCTCGCCGGTAAAACGAACCGGCGGAAAAAGAACTTTGAAATCACCGCCTAAAAAGGTGTTGTCGTCCAGGCCGCGGTTAAGCTGTTCGGCGTGATACCAGTAGAACGGAACAACATAGCTAATCTCCGGCATTCTTCCCAAGCCGCCGTAGAGCATAATCTCGTTAAGAGCGATGGAAAAATGTTCGGAAACGAATTCCAGTCTGTGGCCTGCGAGATATCGGTTGGCGTACCGTCCGATGAAGCTGTCAGTCATGAATGGTTCAAAATACATCATGGAATTAAGAAAACCGGTAAAGCCGCTGAAATTAAAAGGCCCAAACTCCAACTCGAAGTCGAGACTCTCGAAGGGAGTGTGTTCCCGGCCGAGCATCAGTCCCTCTCCCCACGAGATATAGTCTTTGCCCAGTTGAAGACCCCAGTTGTCTCCCGAAGTCCGAAGATAAACCTGGTCGGGTCTTCCGGCAAAACCTGCCCATTGTCTGCCGCGATAATTATCCTCGTGAGCCCATCGAAGGTTGACAATATAAGAAACGAATCCCTCGATTCTGCCCAATTCTTTCCCTCCGCCTAACCGCAGAGTGGGATAAAATCGGTCGTCCGGGTCCCGCGGATTATTAAGGATGCCGTTAATACCGGGTTCGATAAAGAAAAGCAAAGTGTCCTGTTGGAATGATGTCCGTTCGAGCTGGCCTCGAAGCTCGGAAGACCAGAAGCCTGCGGGGCCGGCGGTTTCATCCGGCAGGTTCCGAAGGACACGCCCTGACCTGTCCGGCCAAGTGTTCGGCTGATTGCTTATATGCCCTCGAAGCTCCAATTCTCGATAAATGTCCAGAACAGGCCATCTATCTGCCAGACGTCTGCCGTTCATACCGAAGAGCAGGCTAGCGGATGCCAAAATAATCAAAAAGTAAATTCTAAAAACACAAATCTTTCGAGGCATATTCAAATTTCTCTTTCCTTATATTATATGGGATTATTTTCTGGGGTTGCAGTATCTATCAAAGGGGGTGCGAAGTGGGAGCCGGTTCCCTTTTTGACTCGGCAAGTTCTATCCCGACCTTGCAGTTCTCTCCGGTATCCTTAATTCCGATAACCTCTTTGAGAAGTATCTCATACCGGTTGATGACATCGTTCCAGCGGTAATATTTCTCGACTCTCTTCTGAGTTTTCAAAGCGTAATGATCCCGTAGCCGGGGATTGTCTATTAGCTCTTGAACCTTATATTTGAGGTCTTCGAGGTCATTCATGCGGTAATGGACTCCGGAATCGCCTATGGTTTCCAGCTGTTCGGGGATACCATTAACAACCACGCATGTTCCGGCGCCCATAGCTTCAAGAAGAGCCGGGCTGGTTCCCTCGAGTTCGCTCGGACTGATGAAAAGATAGGCTTGTCGATACAGTTCCTTGACGCCGGCTCCATAAATTGCGCCCGGGAAGATTGCGCCCGGTGGAGCCATTCGTCTCAGATATTCGACATAATCCCGGTCATACGGATTGTCGCCGACTACTACGAGCGGCATATCTGTGCGAACTTCGCCGTAAGCCTTAAGAAGCTTGTCAACCCCCTTTTCGGGGATGAATCTGCCTACGAAAAGCAGGTAGCGTTTCGGCTCCAGACCGAACTTTGCGAGGAAACCGGGTTCGGGCTGGGTGTCCAAAATCGAGCTTCCATAAGGGATGTAAACTGTCTCGGAGTCGTATTGATTCTTATAATATTCCCCCACTTTGAGGGAATCGACGACGATGCGGTTTGAGAATAGCATAGCGAAACGCTCAGACATATGCATCCACATGCTTCCGAAAACACCGAATTTTTTCCTGCGCCACTCGACTCCATCGACCGAGACCACCACTTTTTTCCCGAAGAGCCTCAGAAGGGGAATCAAATGGGAGTTGCCCACGTTATATAGATGAATTACGTCGAATTTCCTGAAAATCGCATGGAGAGCGGAAATAGTAGTATGGCTGATTGTCGATAGGTCTCTGGATTCGAGGGATGGCAGGTAGGAAAGCTTCACTCCATTCCACATCCTCGGGCGCCCTCTGCGCAGTCCTCTGCAATAAACGACCACCTCGTGCCCTTTTTCGGCGAGGGCTTTTGCGGTAATCTCGGCATTGGTTTCAAAACCGCCGTATGATGCCGGAATTCCCCTTATTCCTAATATTGCAATTCGCATTTGAGCCTATTGATGTATTCTTTCAAAGCCTGTTCCCAGTGCCTCATCTCAAAACCAGCCGCGGCCAGACTATCGTTCCGGATAGCCTCCATAGGCGGTCTTGGTGCAATGGTCGGAAAAGCCGTTGAGGGCACGGGATTGACTTTGCACTCCACACCGGCAAATCTCACTATGGCGCGGGCGATGTCATATCGAGTGGCAATTCCCTTGTTGCCCACATGAAAGACTCCGGTATTTCCATTAGATATAAGATACATTAATAATCTGCCTATGTCCAGAGTATAATTCGGCGAACCGAAAATATCGTTAACCGCCGATAGTTCGGTTCTTTCGTGGCATAGCTTGTAAATTTTACCGACGAATTTGATATCCCTTTTGCCGCCGCCGAAAAGCCACCCGGCTCGAAGAATCATCCATTTGTCCGGTGGGATCAATTCGCGGACAGCTTCTTCGCCCCTGTATTTGCTGACGCCGTAAACATTTTTGGGTTTGGGGATATCATATTCACTGTAGGGATTTGTGTTCTTGCCCGAAAAAATTCCGGATGTCGAGATGTAGATTAGCCGAATATCCTCTTCGACGCATACTTTTGCGATATTCCGTGTGCCCAGATGGTTGACCCTGTCGGCGATGTCCGGGTTCTCCTCGCAATAATCGAGGTCGGTAAGGGCGGCCATGTGAATCACCCAGTCCGGCGATTTCCCCAGCAGACATTCCCTAACCTGTTCTATATCGGTAACATCCAGCTCGGGAATATCGGTGGGGATTACCTCGAACTCCTGCCTAAGAATAGGGACGACATCCGACCCCATCATCCCGCCGGCGCCCGTAACAACTATCTTTTCTTTGTATTCATCGGTCATTGTCTTACATCTTCCAGTTCTTCACTATGGCGTTTCTTCTGCTTTTGTAACTCTGCTCTCTATGAAAAACCGCCAGATTTCTTTGAGCGTTTCCCTATCATAGGGCGGATTGAAATAACTTAAAACAAGGTATAGCGAACCCCCGGCAAGAAAACCGGCTATGACCGTAAGTAGGCTATTGACGAAATCCCGGGCGAACCAGAAAAACACTCCCATCAAAAAAGCGTTTGCGGACATTCGAAGCAGAGGAACGGTTTCCACTCGAAGAACGGCAAACCGGGATATTCCAATCCAAAGAGCAATAATAAGGAACAGGGACGCTGTTCCGGTAGCAAGAACTATGCCCCATAGTCCAATATATTTCGCGAAGACGATGTCCGCAACCAAATTATAAATCGCGAATACGGTCTGAGCAACGAATAGGAGTTTGACTCGCTCTTTGGCCGTGGCGACTATCGAAAGAGGAAATCTGAGAGTAGAAACGGCAAAAACAACCGCAAGCCCCCCCAAAATACCGCTTGCGGGCAGATATTTCGAATCGAAAATATGCTCGATTACCGGTGAGGCGAAAGTCAGAAAGAACGCCGTTGTCGGGAGTAGGAAAAAGGCTTCCAGAGTTATAATTTTCGCGAATTTTTCCGCGAGAGCTTCTTCCTTGTTCTCTCGGATGTAACCTCGGTAGATGAAAGGTTCTATCACCGATCCGATGAGATTATGGGGCATCCACTGGAGAGCGGCATAACCAAGCCGCACGGCAAAGGAATAGTATCCCAGAGCCGCTTTGTCGAGCATCGCCGAGATGACGTATTTATCGGCAGTTGTGTTAAAAAGGATATTGCCGAGATTATTGAGATACATGAAGAAGCCATAATTCGACATACGCTTTCCCGGAAGCTTTGTGATAGCTTCCCTCTGGAAAGGGTATTCCTCGGCAAAGGGGATATACAAGCCAAGAAAAAGCAAAAGATGGCTAGCACCGTCTATTGCGATAGCCTCTGCCAAACTACCGCCGGATCTCAAGATGAAAAAGAAGGCGGCTAACCGGAAAACATTGTGGGCAGTGAAAACTATCACATATCGGACCTGCTTGAACAAGGCCGAGTAACAGTAGGTCATCAGAAAGGTCTCGGTGGTGAAAAGAGCGCCGACGGCGAACAGCCCGAAAACATCTCTGAACTCTTCGATGTTTAAAAAAGCGCCGACCTTGTCATAGAAAAAATACCCAAAGAGCAAAACCAGGGCACTTACAGAGAAACGCACTATTAGCAGTAGCCTGACAGTAACCGAGATTAGGTCATCACGTTTGTTTTCGGCAAACTCGGGTAGAAATCTTTTTGCGATATCGGCAACGCCCACATTTCCGAGAGTATTGATTATGACAATTGTTCCGATGAATAACTCGAACACGCCATATGCCCAGACAGACAGATAGTTGGCCTGAGACCAGACAACGCCAAGGCCTATAAACTGATTGATGATTCTGCTTATCACCAGAGCCTTGCCGCCCCTTGCGAAGCTCCTGCCCAAATCGGCATTGTTTGTTTTGGTATCTTTATCCATAACGAAAACGTCAAGCTTCAATCGGAATTGCCTTATTTACCGAGAGATTCTTTTTACGGTGTTTGACATAGAGATATTCGGTAAACATTATCCAGTAAACCATCGCGGCAATATTTGAACTGGTATAAACAAAACCTGCACTGGCAAAACCCGTAGCGATAATCCCCAAAATAACAGCAGGCTGGCTTAGAACAAAGGCTTTCAATATGTATTTGTCGAGGGTGTTCCGGTGGATTATGAGCCAAACACTATGATGTATCCACAATACAATGATTAGACAAAAGACTCCAAGTCCGACCAGACCATAATGCATTAGCAATGAGAAATAGATGTTGTCGATTCTGAAAATACCTTTGAAAGACCCCCACTCAAAACCTATGCCTCTTCCAAAAAACCAGTGTCCCTTGATACGAGTCATTGTCTCGTAGATTTGCCAACGCCTGGCGCTTAGGGATAAATCCGTTCGAAGATCATAAATTGTATCGAACCTGCGGATAAGAGTCTGAACAAGAATTGTGAAATTCTCGCCCATGGTAAGCCTGAGCATTATCAGCGATAACAGACCTATAATGCCGAAAACAAAAAGAATTTTCAAAAAATAGCTTAATCTCTGTCCCTTATCTTGAACTAAGATCATTAATGACGAGAGTGTGACCAGCTGAATTATAAGTATGACATATATTGTGCGAGTTTGAGTGGGAATGAGAATAAGGAGGGTGATCAATATAAGCCCCCCATAGTATAGGAAATTTGATCGATTTACACCTTTCTCAAAGGGTATCAGCAAAAGAATGAGAAACGGGAAGAAAATTGTGATATTCAGATTTGAAGGCCAAAAGGGTCTATCCGGGACATATATTCCCGTCGGTGAGAAAACCCCAAGATAAGATAACATATAATAAGAAGCTCCGAGTCCCCACCCGAGAAGGGCGTATCTCAAGAATTTTTCTGCTTCATCTGTATTCTGCAGATAAAAAACCATGGGCAAGAATACGGACCAGATTGCCAGGTTCCGGCCGGCCGATCTCACTAGAGGCAATTTGTAACCCAAGGAAATACCTCTGAAGGCTTGAATGAGGGTTAGCAGAAGGAATACTGCGATAAAGAATGATATGGGCGTGATTTTGAATTTGCATTTTTTCCAGATAAGCTCTATGACAATAATGGCAATCAGAAAAACGAGGAACATCTCGATAATTTTCACATTCCAGCCTCCCAAAACGACCACCAGTTTAAAGGAAGGCAATGCGAAGGACAGAACTGCAAAAATCGGAAAATAGGTTTTGAATGGAAAAAGAATTAAAAGAATTCCGTTAAGGGCCAGAAAAGGGAGTATTAGACGGGGTGTGGGTTTCACCTGAATCAACGCGGCGAAGAACGCCCAGACGATGATTATTAAAATAGCTGTATATTTGCCATCGAACGCAACACCCTTGCGAAGGGAGTTCATTTTTTTCTCCGGAAAACTCCGCGCACACTGTCGAAGTCATCCTTGAATGTGCCTATAAACTCATCCCAGGATACCTGCGGTTCGGGCGAAGTGGGGTCCTTGAATTCGAGAATAAAGAGCGAAACATAAAGGATGAACAGAGCGAAAAGGAGGGAAACCGCGAAAATTGGAATCTTCTTTGGAAAAGCACTTTCAACGGGAACCGAGGCCGAGTCGAGGACTGAGACTATCGGGGTCGTTTTGGCCTCAGTTAGCTTTGTCATTTCGTATTCTTCGTTTAAGAGCCGATATATTTCCTGTTTGGTTCTTTTCCGCATCTCCAGCTCTTCGGCTCTTGCGGAAACTTCGGGGGTCGAGATAGCCGGGTATCCCCTGTTGGCTTTCTGAAACTGAACCAGTGTGTCTAACACCGCCTGATATTCATTATATGCGTCGTCCAATCGGCGTTCGAGGTAGCGGAGATTCTTCCGGGCCTGAGTCAGGCGGATGTTTTTATTGAAATTATCCAGAGAAATAATGAAATTATTTACTATCCTCGAAGCAAGTCTCGGGTCAGGAGCCTGGACAGTCAGTGTGATTATTCCCGTTTCAAAATCCGATTTTACAGATGTGCGCTCGAGAAGTTTCTCATATGCCTCATTGTTGCGGGGAAGTCCTAAGACTCCATAAAGATCTTTCTTTTTATCCTCATCTCCTTTGGGATCTTTGTATTCAGCGCTTAAAACACCGTCCATCACCGCTCTGGACTTCAGAATATTCACATATAGGAAAGATGAGGGCAACCCCTCATAAGTAGAGCTGGATTTTCCTATAACACCGGCCAGAATACCAAGGACTCCAACATCGGTTGCCCCTTCGGAGGGCAGAAGAACAGCGGTGGATTCGTAGCTGTGCGTTGCCAACATAACGAAGAGTATCGTAAAAATCAGGGGGGCGAACACGGCAGTCAGAAACAGATGGCGACGCTTCAGAAAGATTCTGAGATACAGATTGAACCTATGGGCTATTTCTTCTCGGAGATTCTCCATTATAACCTCAGGAGAATGTAGATCGTTGTTGCCATGCCGCCGAGAATAGAAACGGTCTGCTCGATTATCGAGAAAACATCGGTCTGTCTCTTTATCCGTTGAGGCACGATGATGACATCTCCCGGTTCGACACGGCCGAATCCGGAGGATACCTTTTCTACCTTGCCATTTGCGCGAACAAGACGGATACTGCTCTTGTCGGCATTTCGAGTGTATCCGCCGGCACGTTCGACATAATACTTGATGTTCTTGCCCTTTATCCAGTGAATCGTTCCGCTGGATGCAACCATGCCTATAACAGTAACGCCCGTAGGAGTTTTTGGCACATGAATGGAGTCTCCCATCTCAAGAACGATGTCGTCTTCGGGGACGCCTTTCATCACCTTATCGATGTCGATAATAATTCTTGCAAGCTGGTCGCCGGTATATCTGAAAAGCAGTGGCGGCCGGACGATACTGCCGCTCGAATCGAGAATTGCCTCCTGTGTTTGCTGAACGATGGACACAAGATTCTTGCTCTCGATATCAGCCGCCAGTTTAGGCCGGAGAAAAACAACGCCAGGGAGAAATGCTTCCGTAGTGAAGCCCCCGGCACGATAGATTATCTCCGACAACCTCTCGCTCTTCTTTTGAATCGCATATGTTCCAGGGAATTCGACCTCTCCGGTGATTGTAACCAGCTCCTGAAGCTTCCATCCTGGTATCTCGCGGACGAAAAGGGCATCATAGGGCCTTAGAACAAGGTCATCCTGTGCGCCGGGGTTGCGCAAAATATCCGCGATGTTGACATAGATAATTTCGGATGTTTCTCCGGGGGTGATTCGTGCAAGTTCGGCGCGGTTGAGGTAGGCACTTTCGAGAAGCCCACCAGATTCGAAAATGAGGTCGGAAATACGCATATCGATGAAATGCTCATACCTCGACGGTTTCCGAACTGCGCCGGAGATAGAAACCTCGCGCTTGTCTTCGATGTCCCAGATGTTAAAAATCACAAGAATATCCTCGTTCTCCAATAGGACATCGTGTTCGCTTCCGGGCATGGCGATTACCGAGTCTATAAACACCGGTATAATTTCTCTGTAACGGCTCGGGAGAGTGCGAATCAGGTCTCCGCGGCGGGTGTAAGCTTCCGGCAGAAGTTGAGTGCCATTTCCGATGAGATCCGAAATGCGCATCGAATCATTTAGGCCATATGGCCCCGGCTGGACAACCTGTCCCTTTAGAAAAACAATTTCCTTACGGAAACCATCGATCGAGAAGACGGAAATATCATCCCCATCTCTCGCTACCTCAGCTATCTCAAGGGTATCGGATAAATCTACTGTTCGAATAATGTGGTTGCCGCCGATTATTCTATCGATCATAATCGAATTCGAGTTAGCCTGCGGAAGAACTCCGCCGGCAAGACCGATTACATCGCCAATCGTGGACGGACTATCTATTTCGTAAATTGCCGGCCTTTTCACCTGACCGCGAACTTTCACAGTAGGACCGATCCTCGGGATTGTGATGACATCTCCGTTTGCAAGCTGAACGTTGGATTCGGTTTTGCCTTTTAGGATGAAATCGTAAATGTCCAGTTCGGAAAGAAGTCTTCCGCCGCGATACACCTTTATAGTCCTGTAAGAGCCGTATTTATTGGGTCCGCCGGCAATAACCAGTGCATCTATAGCCCTTGACAGTCCCGGAAGGGAATACACACCCGGGTTCTGGACTTCGCCAACCACGAATACGCTAATTCCTCGTATTTTGGCGACCGCGATATCCAAGTTGAAATCGGAGTATATTCCGGACAACGCTGTGTTGATTATCTCTTTCGCCCGACCGAGAGTGTATCCGGCCACATTGACAACGCCGGCTTGGGGGATGAAAACCTTCCCCTCTCTGTCAATGGTAAGATTATACTGAAAATCTACGCTTCCCCAGAGATTAACGAGAATATTGTCTCCCTCGGTTAGAACGTAGGTTTCTGGTGTTGGGGCAACCGGGAATGTTCTAAGAGAGGCGCCCTTGGTGAAAATGTCTTCCCCGAAAAAGTCGAGTTCCATCGGCATCGCCTTGGTCAGAATTTGAACTGTATCATTACCAACGATTATGTATTCGTTGAAGTAGTTCTTTTCCTCTTCCTTCTGAATTAGGGCGTCTGCTTCTTCTTCGCGAATCACCTTGTCGAACAAGACGGAATCTCCGGCTTCACCATCGTATATCGAGGGTGTTTCGAAGGTTGACAGACTTCTTCCTGCCGGAGCTTTTTGAGCCTTCGCTTCCTCGATATACTTCTCGTATTCCCGGGCAAATTCTGCGGGAATTTCCTGGGGGACAGCCGTCCCTATAATCACAAAAAGCAGTATAAGTGCGAATAGGCTCTTTTGCATATCTTATTCTTCCGGTTTTTCGGCGGGGGTTTCTTCTGCTCCTTCTCCGGCTTCTTCGCCTTCGCCTTCGCCTTCGAGTCCTTCGACTTCGATACCTTCTTCCTCTTCTGGTTCGAGGATGGCCTGAGGTTTGACAATAGAAGCTACGGTCAGGTCGGGATCATCGATTATCTCAATATTCTCGCCGACTTCGACATCGCTGATATGAAGGGCTTGATCCTCGGTCATTTCAGTAATATCTATCTGAATTGAGGAGGGAATATTGTCGGGTGTTGCACGGACATTTATCTGGTAGATATTTGCCATGAACGATCCGCCGCCGGCAGTGCCCTTGGCTTCGCCGATAAACTCGATTGGCACCGGCACATCGATTAACTGGCCGCGTTTAATGGCTTTGAAATCGATGTGAAGAATTCTGTCGGTAACCGGATGATGCTGAACTTCGGCAATCAGGCTTAGCTGGGGGGGGGCGCCTTCGACTTCGAGCTGAATAAGGGAGTGCTCTCCGGCTGTTCTCATGAGGTTAGTCACAATGAGTTCCGGCAGAAGAATATGGGTTGTTTCTCTTTCTCCGCCATACAATACGCATGGTATCATTTCTTCCACACGGTTTTTCTTCGTGGCGACTTTGCCTACATCGCCCCGGCTCTGTGCTTTGAGTGTCAGGATTTCCATTCTATCTCCTTAATTAACGTTTTTTACCATAAATCCAAAGAAGCTTTTTCGTCGAGGAGAATCGCCACCGATTTCTCGAAATGGATATTGTGAATTGCCATAGCAAAAAAGCTGCCGGTTGGAATTGTTTTTATATAATCTCTTTTTTTATCTTCCGACAACGGTATCGAATCGGTTACAGTCAGCGAATCCAAAGGTGTATCGTCGAGTCTTTTCATAGCGGGACCTGAAAGCAGGGGGTGTGTCGCGCAGATGAAAATCTTTTCGGCGCCCTCGTTGCGAAGCATTTTGCATGCTTCACGCATAGTTCCTGCGGTGTCGATGATGTCGTCGAGCAGAATAGCTGTTTTGCCTTTGACATCGCCGACAATTTTCAACGCTTCCGGCTGAAGGGAGCCGACTTTTCTTCTTTTGTAAATAGCCGCAATCTCCATATCGAGGCGTTTTGCGAGGGTTTCCACCCTTTTGACTCCGCCGATATCGGGGCTTACGATAACTACCTTGCTTCGATCGCGCTCGTTGAGATCCGGCAGAATCTGCTCCTCGATATGCCGTTTAAACAGCAAGTCGGATACAAGCTGGTCAGTTGGAATATCGAAGAAACCCTGTATCTGTGGGGCGTGAAGGTCCATAGTGAGGACTCTGTCCGCTCCGGCGCTTACAATTAGATTGGCCACGAGTTTGCTCGATATTGCCACCCTCGGCTCGTCTTTCCTGTCCTGGCGGGCGTAGCCGTAATATGGTATCACGGCGGTAACACGATTTGCGCTTGCCCGGCATGCGGCGTCGATCATGATTAGCAATTCCAGCAAATTATCGGCGGGAGGGACTGTGGGCTGGACAATAAAAACGTCCATACCGCGCACATTCTCCTCGATTTTGAACCGAATCTCGCCGTCATTGAAATTGGTTATCGTCGCCTTGCAAGGCTCGATTCCGAGATGACGGGCGATATCCAGGCCGAGTTGCGGGTTTGCTCTTCCGATTAGAAGCTTGAGGTTTTTCACGTTGGCCTCGAGTTCCCTGTTTTTTCTGGGGTGGGAGGATTCGAACCTCCGATGACGGGTCCAAAGCCCGTTGGCTTGCCACTTGCCGACACCCCAAAGTTTTTTATTCAGTCGATAATTCCTTCGTGCAGTTCACAAAGGCTTATCGGTGAAGCTGTTTGACACCACATGTTATCAAAAGTTTCTTCGGCTTTAATGCCCGATTTTTCGTCCGAGAAAAAGCCGTAAAAAGCACTTCCGCTTCCGGTGAGAGCGGAATGTTCTGCTCCCATCGAGCGTAGCTTTTTTTTTATCTCCGCCGCACCGGGGTATTCATTTAGAAAAACCGGTTCCAGATCGTTTCCGATTCGGCAGGCCTCGATAGCCGAGACCGGCGGCTGTAAACGTGCAATAATATTCCCCGTCCGCCCTTTTGTCAAGCCTTTTTTAGCTATATTATAAGCCCTCGCCGTGGACATGCCGTAATGGGGCTTCACAATAAGCAGGGAGTAGTTCTGACCAAGTTGGATATTCCGGACGTTTTCGCCGCGTCCGGTGATTATACTTGTTCCGGTTCCCAAAAAAAGCGGGACATCGCTTCCGACTGCCGCGCCGATTTTTGCGAGGGTAGCCATGTCGATTTGAATGTCGTAGAGTTGCCTTAGGCCGATCAGAACTGCGGCGGCGTCCGAACTTCCTCCGCCGAGACCGCTCTGAGCCGGAATTCTTTTGCCGATATGGATTTTCGCACCCAGCTCGGTGCCGAGGACCTGGCACATCGCCGCCCATGCTTTGGCAACGGTATTGCTTCCATCGAGGGGTATGGACGAGTCGTTGGAGGAAAGAGCGAGACCCGATTCTTTTTTTTCGATATCGATCTCGTCGAAAAGGGAGACTGCCTGGACAACCGACCATATATCGGTGAAGCCATCAGGGCGTTCGCCGAGGAGTTTAAGGCAAAGATTGATTTTGGCAGGAGCTTTTATCGTTAGCTTTGACATACCGCTAATATAAAAACAAAGCCGGGAATATCAAGGAAAATAGCGATGTTCCCTCTTGAGTTTTGAAGCATTGAAAGGTATATTAACAATATGAAGAAAGTTTTCATGATATTATCGCTGGCGGCTCTGGCTTTTTCCGGCTACGAAGAGCAGATTGTCGAGACCTGGGAAAACCGTCCCTTTTTCTCCGCCGAAATCACCCGGCTGGATATAACCCCTTTCGATACTTTATCCGAGAAGGGAAGATTCATCCTTAACAATCCGAATTTCTATTTCGAAACGGGCGCAGAGCTGATAGTTTTCGCCGACGATACGCTCTATACATACACCACAGGCTCGGATGTCGGAATCAAGACACAAATCGAGGAGTTCATTTACGCTGATGTCGGAATGATGATTTCGCGACTTCGGCAGGATTTCAATCTTGGATACATTCCCCGGGACGGCGGTGTTTCGGTAATCGGCAAAGACGGCACCGGCAATGTAGATCACTTTGATGCTCTACTCGACGACGGCTTCCTACCGCGCAAAATCACTTGGGTGGATGTTTTTGATAACGAGGTCGTTCTGGTGTTCGAGAACATCTCCACAAAAAACCCGGGCGAAAAAATCTGTCCGCCCGAAGGTATAGAATTTATTTTGGAGTAGCTCTATGAGAGTATTAGCGGTAATTCCTGCAAGATACGATTCCACGCGACTCCCCGGCAAGGCTCTTGTCGATATCGCCGGAAAGCCTATGATTAGATGGGTCTGGGAAAACGTTGCCGGCACCCTCGGTATAGACCGTGCGGTAATCGCCACCGATGACCCTCGTATTATGAAGACATCAGAAGCATTCGGTGCGGAAGCAATTATGACATCGCCATCCTGCAAAAACGGCACAGAGAGGGTTTGCGAAGTTGTCGAAAAAATCCCTACGTCCGAAATGCCCGATTTTGTTTTGAACATTCAGGGAGATGAGCCCCTGCTGACCCCCGAAATTCTCGGCAAATTCATATCCTCCCTTGATAAGACAAAATCTCCCATGGCTACGATAATCGCGAAAGCCGAAAAGTCTGACATCGCAGATTCCTCCACCGTAAAAGTCGTCGTCGATGTTAATTTCAATGCCCTCTATTTCAGCCGCGCTCCGATTCCCTATATCGCAAACGATCCCGAGATTTTGTTCTACAAACATATCGGTATATACGCCTACCGTCCGGATTTATTAAGAATTCTCACGAAACTTCCCCCTACCCCCCTCGAACTCGCCGAAAAACTCGAACAGCTCCGCGTCCTCGAAAACGGCTACAGCATTCATTGCGTCCACATCCCATCAGCCAAATCCCTAATCGGAGTGGACACCCCGGAAGACCTCGAAAAAGTGCGGAAAATACTCTCCCAGTAAGGGCGCCGCGCACGACCCCTCGTAACTTAACAATCCAATTTCAAATTACCGTTCCCAGCCTTAGCATAACTATCCAGTTCCATCTGCGGTGGGGTCGTGCAGGGCAAATCGGCATTCTGGAAAGTAACGGAAAATTTTTGTCGGCCAGCAGAACTTTTTCCTAAATAACAAATTTTTCTCCGCGAAAGCCGATTTGCCCCAGGCCGTTTTTTCCGGAATTTTTGAAGAAAAATTCCGGAAAAAACGGCCGCGGCGCCCAACGCGTGGAAGTCAAAGCGAATTTTCGCCCATTGACAAAATCTATTGTATCCCTATATTCATATATATGAATATACGATTCGCATCCATAATCTTTCTCCTCGCCCTTCTAACCCAATACGCATGCGGTGAGAGCGGCGAAAACAATAAGGCGGAAAAAATGAGCAACCTCAAACAGATGGACACCCCTATTTTTTGGGCGGAAGGCCACCCCGGAAAACTTGTCCGGGAAAGCTGGGAAATAGAAGTTACAGGCCTTTGCGAGAAACCCCAAATATTTACATGGCAAGATTTGCAGTCGTTGCCAAAAAGTTATGCCGACGCTCGACTGACCAGCGTTACACGATGGTCGGTGGGCGGAAAATGGGGCGGTGTGAAACTGAGCGATATCCTCGACGCCGTCGGTGCCGATCCGGAGGTTAAGTTTGTGAGGTTTTGGTCGTATAGGAAAATTTACGATACGAGTATCCCAATCGAAATCGCGAAAAAAGAAAGGACTTTACTGGCGTGGGAATTCGACGGCGAATATCTCACCGAGGACTATGGCGGCCCTGTGCGCGCCTTCGTGCCCTATTTGTGGGGTTACAAATCTGCGAAAAGCGTGGTCAAAATCGAGCTGATGGACCATTATGTTCCGGGTTTCTGGGAAAAACGAGGCTACACGGACGAGGCCAAAATCGAAGCCGGAAACGTCCTCGATATCAACACGGGCAAACGGAGACCCATCGAGGGAGGCGAGGTCAGAGGCTTCCTCGACGAAAAACCGGATTCGCAATAATCCGGAATTGCGGTTTAGTGGGAACGCTCGAAAATAAAATCCGCGATGAGGTTGAACGCCGTATTGTCTTTGTCCGAAGGTAAAGCTTTTTTTGCCTGAGCGATTAAGTCCCGCGCCATTTCGCGGCTCTTTTCGACACCAAAAACCGCCGGATATGTGGACTTGCCGTGCTCGATATCCGAGCCAACAGTCTTGCCCAGCTCATCTTCATCGGCAACGATATCGAGAATGTCGTCGATAATCTGAAAAGCCAGGCCTATTTTTTTCCCATATTCAGTGATCGCCTGCAAATCCCTCTTGGAAGCGTCGGCCATCATCGTACCTACACGAAGACTCGCTGTCAGAAGAGCGGCAGTTTTGTTGAGATGTATTTTCTCGACCAATTCCGGCGACGGCGATTCTTCCTCCGCTTCCAAATCGTAAACCTGGCCGCCGACAAGCCCCCCTGTGCCTATCGCTCGAGCGACATCGGAAATGATTTCAATACGGCCGCCCATGGCGAGAAACTCGAAAGCCATTGCATGCAGAGCATCTCCGGCGAGAATCGCCATCGCCTCGCCGAAAACCATATGATTTGTAGGCTTGCCTCTGCGAAGATCATCATCGTCCATACTGGGAAGGTCGTCGTGAATCAGGCTGTATGTGTGAATTAGCTCGAGAGCGCACGCGGGCGGATAAATGACATCGCTGGCCCCCCCTGCCCATCGGTATGCCAGAACCGCCAGCACCGGCCTGATTCGTTTGCCGCCGGCGAAAATCGAATACCGCATCGCTCTGTGAAGCTCCACCGGCGGGGTTTCCTCGTCCGGCATGAGGCGATACAGCCATTCCTCAACAACGACAGCTTCTTTTTTCAATATCTCTTTAGCGTTCATTTTAACTCCTGGTTGAAATGCAATATAACTTCGGCACAAAGGAAGGGCAAGAGTTTTCCATCGAAGGCTAAAATCTAAATGAGCGGGTTGACAATTAAGACCGCATTCCTATACTTATTGGATTAGGATTAATTATGAGTGTTTCACATCACGACAGAATTAGGCTCATCGACGGCGAGGGCGGAAGGGCGACATCCCGGCTCATTCGCGAACTATTCCTCTCACATTTCGCCAATCCTATGCTGTCTAAACTCAATGATTCCGCGGTCTGCGATATTGAATCCACGCGAATCGCCTTCACCACCGACGGCTTCGTCATCGATCCTCTGGAATTCCCCGGCGGGGACATCGGCAAACTGGCAATCTGCGGCACTGTCAACGATTTGGCCGCATCGGGTGCGAAACCTTCCATGCTCTCGGCATCCTTCATCCTCGAAGAAGGTTTTGAAATTCAAATCCTCGAAAGAATCGTCAAAACAATGGCGCTGACAGCCGCGGAAGCCCGAGTGGCAATAGTCTGCGGCGACACCAAAGTCGTCCAGAGGGGCAAAGGCGACGGCATCTACATCACAACTTCCGGCCTCGGAATCCTACCGGAGAATATTATTTTCGACCCGGTCAACATCCGAGAAGGCGATGTCATCATCGTCAGCGGATCCATAGCCCAACATGCCTCGGCGATAATCGCCCTTCGCGAAAACCTGAAGACCAATCCGCCCCTCGAAAGCGACTGCGCCCCCCTTGCCGACATGGTGCAAAAGGTAATCGAAGCAGTTCCGGAAATCCGCGCCATGCGGGACCCCACCCGAGGCGGACTCGGCGGTATTCTCCTCGAACTCGCTACCCAGTCCCAAACGAAATTCGTCATCGACGAAAAATCCATTCCTGTCGATGATGTAGTTCGCAACATTTGCGAACTATTCGGCTACGATCCTCTATTTATGGCATGCGAGGGTAGAATGGCCTTTGTCGTCCCGGCGAGAATGGCAAGCAGTCTGCTCAAAACTATCGCAGAAACACCCTACGGCGCGGACGCGGCCATAATCGGTCATGTCCAAAAGGGTGAAGGCGTGATAATGGAAACAAAATCCGGAGGCAGACGGAAACTCGCCCAACCAGAAGGTTCGCCCCTGCCGAGGATCTGCTGAGAAAGGCTTGATTATGAATATCAAATGGACTATAATATTCGCTGTCATTTTCGTTCTAATAGCCTTCGCGGAAGGTTCCGCAAGCCATTACGAAATTTCGCCGGAGAAATGCGTTGGGTGCGGAAAATGCGTCATCCACTGCCCGACGAAAGCAATTTCCATGGTGGATGGCAAAGCCGTAATCGACTCGGCAAAATGCATATCCTGCGGAGTCTGCGCGAGAATATGCCCTGCGAGAGCCGTCGATGCCGTAATCGCACAGCCCCAACCAAAAACCGCTCCCGAGGATTCCCTCGAAACTCTTAGCGATTCCCTCCAAACTCCGGTCTTCATCCCCGGAAGATGCATATCCTGCGCCGGTTGCGCGAAAGTCTGCCCGGAAAAAGCCATCGAGATGATAGACGGCAAACCGGTCATCGACCCGGAAAAATGCACCCTCTGCGGAACCTGCGTGAAAATTTGCCCGGTAGGCGCCCTATTTATCCCGGAAGAAAAGGACAGCTAAATGCTGACTTTCGCCGGCGAGGGCTTTTTCCTGGGGCTATCTCTCGGCGTAACCTGCCTCGGCACATGCCTGCCGGTGATTCTGCCATACCTCTTTATCGAACAAAGACGCTTGCGGAGCAGTTTTACGAGCGTTCTCTGGTTTCTGGCCGGCCGTTTTATAGGCTACATCTCCTTCGGTGCGATAGCCGGAGCCCTCGGCGGCCAAGTCCCCCAATCCTACCGCGAACCCATAACCGGCAGTGCCTACATCGTCCTTGCCGCCCTTATTATTTACAACGCCCTCCGCAAACGCCGCCTCGAACCGAACTGCCCGGCAAAAAAGCACTCAAGATTCCTCAGCCATCCCATTTTGTTCGGCCTTATTCTGGGCTTTAACCCCTGCCCGGCTTTTCTGATAGCCTCAGGCAGGGCGTTCGAGAGCGGCGGGGCTTTGGCCGGAGCCCTTTTCTTCGCCGCCTTCTTTGTGGGGACATCCGTCTTTTTCCTGCCTTTAAGCCTTTTCGGCGAATTGGCAAAGATGAAATTTTTCCGAATTACGGCGAAAATTATAGCGGTTCTCGTGGCTCTATGGTTCATGTTCATCGGGATCACCTCGATTGCGGAATCCATGCGCAAAGCCAGCCGTCCGGCCTTCGAGATAGTCGATCCCATCGAACTCGACCGGATTTATATCTCGGGTGATTCAGCCTCGGCGTTATATTTTCAATCTCTAGTTGACAAATCCCTCTCCGCGGAGCTATTATATATAGTTATCGATTCGATTCCGGATGAGTCTTTCGCTGTCCATTTCGGCGAGACACCCGATACATCGGAACTAATGAGCCGCGAAATCGGAATCCTGAATTTCAGCGCCGATTCATCCTCGGTGGAATCGGCTGTGAACATAGTTAAAACATACGGTTTCAAAAAGGAACCGGACAAAGGGTTTTATTTCGAAACTGGAAAATAGATGCCGGATACACTTCACAGAAAACCCCGCAAAACCCGCAGACCGCCGCGCAACTTAGGCGTCGCGCTGACTATTGTGTTCGCTCTGGCGATTATCGCCGGTGTGGTTTTCGTCGTTGTCAGAAGTTTTCCGGGCGGCGGGGACACAATTCCGGAAACCCCACCCCCTCCGCCTCCCTCTCCAAACGAAACCACAGCGGCGGTCTCTTCCGAATACAATGAAACGACCATTCGCACAGAACCATACCCCGAAGCCACAGAAGCCGACCTCGACTCTGCCCTTTACCGCGCCCTCGCCCGTCTCGGCGCGCCTAAAAGTAAGCTGAGAATTCGAACCGGAGAAAAACTGAGCGGCATCGGCGGCAACGTCATCGAGATTACCGCTAACATCAGCAAAGCCTTTCCCATGGCCATGGCCAACCACACGGTTCAGTCGGCATGGCGGGAAGCAGGCGGCGACATCGTGGACGCAGTCGAGACCCGTTACGGCAGAGAAGTCCAGATTTCAGCGGGCATAGGCGACATAGTCATGCGAAAAATAACCGTCCGCAGAGAGTTGTCCGATAAACCCCTAACCGGCACTGTAGCTCTTATAATAGACGATTTCGGCGATATCGAATTAGATGCAATCAACGGCTTTCTCGATTTGCCCGTCCCTTTCACAGCCGCGGTCATCCCTTTCGAAAAACACACCGAATCCTCGGCAGACGCCCTCTCAGAAAAAGGTATCGAGGTAATAGTCCATATGCCCATGGAGCCTCAAAGTTATCCGAAAGACGACCCCGGTCCGAAAGCAATCTATGTCAAACTGCCCTCGGCGGAGATTCAGAAGCGGGTGAGGGAAGCTATCGCCCAGATACCCACTGCGGTCGGAATGAACAATCACATGGGAAGCGAAGCCACTTCCAACCTATCAACAATGGAACTTGTCGCCAACGCTCTGAAAGATTCCGGCCTATTCTTCATCGACAGCAGAACCACGCCATACACTTGCGCGATGAAAGTCATGGGCGAACATGGAATTCCCACAACTTGTCAAAACGGCAACATCGACGTAGTTGACGACACATCGGCCATAGCCACACGTTTCATCGAACTTGCATTGGCAAGCCGAGAGTCCGAAGACGGCGTCCTGATAGTCGGCCACGCCCGCCCGAATACACTTATTGCGATAAAACGCGTCCTCCCCGATTTAGAAAAATGGGGAATCGAATTCATCACCGCCAGCGAGTTAGTTGCACGAAGGCAGGTGAAAAATGGCTAAGGAATCGAAAATTTCGAGAATCATTACCGTAGATAATATTCGGCTTCAGCTCGAGGCACCGATGGCATGGCAGGAGATAATCGAACACACTCCCCCCGATGAAGAACCCGCCCTCCCCGAACCTCGGGACATGCGCGAACAGATAATCGCCGAACTAATCGACCTCCTTCTTCCCGCCGAAGTGATTCAGCATCAGGGAAGATTGCATAACGACCTAATCTTCCGCGAGCGCAAAGCCCCCACCGGCCTCGGTCACGGAATAGCCGTCCCCCATGTCCGAAGCGATCATGTCCGCGATATAGCTATAGGTTTCGGACGCACGGATTACCCCATCGACTGGGAATCTCCCGACGGCGAACCGGTCGATTTGTTCTTCATCATGGTCGCGCCGACCTACGACGACACAATCTACAACCGCCTATGGCCCAAAATGGCGACAATTCTCCAATACGAGCAAACCCGCGAACGGCTTCGCTACGCCGAAAAACCGGGCGAAATTATCGCAATCATCAAATCCGCAGAGATGTAAAAATTATCAACTGTTCCGAAGGGGCGTCGCGTTCCGCGGGGGATCGGACTAAAAATTTTCCAAAATCATAGACAATCTTCAAACCGATTCCCCGCGGAACCGCCCGTCCGGCATTTGCATATCAGACGAGATAAAATCGGTTCTCCTCGACAACAAAATAGTCTTCTGGAATCTGATTAGTCGTGCCGGACGGGCAGAGTCGTTTCACGACTGCGACGCCCCGGGCGCGGGGAATGGAGAAAGCTAATATTTCAGGTATTTGCGAAGGGCTATAAGGCTTCCCACTCCGCCGAAAGCGCCGCCCAGAAGAACTATCGCGACATGAACGGCTGTGGGTAAGGGAGTTATTCCGGGAAGGATATAGGACGATGCCTCGGTAAGTCCCCAAATAATCAGCCACGCAAGGCCGCCGGAAAATGCACCGTGAAGAATCCCCTCGAAAATAAACGGCATGCGGATAAAACCGTGAGATGCCCCCACCAACTGCATTATCGATATACTGTCGGCGCGTTGGGCGATAGCCAGCCGCACAGTATTCGTGATTATCACCGTGGATGCGAAAAGTAAAATTATCCCCCAACCTATGGTCAGGGTGAGGAAAATACTGCTGAGACGCGCCAAACGATATGCTATCTTATTCGGAGCGGAAAGCTCTGTCACGATATCCTCGCTTCCGAATTTGTCCGCAAGATTTGTAACCGCCTCCCCCATAGTCAGTGCCTGCGAAAGTCTAACCCTCACCGAGGGCGGAAAAGGATTTTTCGGCAGTCCTCGAAGAAGCTCGTCCCCGTATTCCTCGATAAATTCTATTCGCGACCGCTCCGCGGTAACGAACTCCACCGATTCCACCCCCTCCTCGGCTTCGAGCTTGGATATGAAACTCGATGCATCCGCTTTAGTGGCCCCATCGCTAAGATAAAACTCGAGATGCACCTTGCGTTTGAGCGATCCAAGAGTGCTTCGAAGGTTAAGAGTAACTATCGCAAACGCGCCCAAAATTACCAGTGCGATGGTGATGGTCGTAATCGAAAGGAACGTGACGAAACTCCGTCGCCAGAAGGATGAGATTGCCTGCCCAAGGGCGTAGAAAAAGGCTCTCACGACATCACCCCCGCCGGCCTGTCGCCTACGAGGACGCCGTTTTCCAGCTCCAGAACCCGCTTTGGCACCTGGTCGATGAGAGCGGTATCATGAGTAGCCATAAGCACGGCCGTGCCCTGAGAATTTATCTCGAAGAACAGATCCAAAAGCTCGTCCGTGGCTCGGGGGTCGAGATTTCCCGTAGGCTCATCCGCCAGAAGCAGAAGGGGATTATTCGCCAATGCCCTCGCTACGGCTATTCTCTGTTTCTCACCGCCGGAAAGTTCGTGCGGGTAAGAGTTCGATTTGTGAGTTAGCCCCACCATAGCCAAAAGCTCGAAAACCCGCTTTTTGATATATTTGCGGGGCTGTCCGGTAACCTTGAGTGCAAAAGCGATATTTTCCGACGCCGTCATCTCCCGAAGAAGCCGGAAATCCTGAAAAACCACGCCTATCCTGCGCCTAAGTTTTGGAATATCTTCTTTTCCGATAGTGTCGGAATCGAATCCGGCCGCGATGATTTTGCCCGAATCGGGCTTCTCTTCCATTATTATAAGGGAAAGCAGAGTGCTCTTCCCCGCGCCGGAAGAGCCTACCAGAAAGGCAAACTCTCCCTTCTCCATCGCAAACTCCACCCGTGAAAGGGCAGTCCAATTCTTGCTGTATGATTTCGTGATATTTTGAACTTCGAGAATAGCCATATCGACAAGTTAATAGCAAAGCCCCCTTTGGTCAAGGAAATCATTTGTTTTGATATGAATTTCCCTTTAAATTTCGTTGTGTCGAGTTTCTGCAATTTTCTTGGCATTCTTATTGCAAATTAATCCGAAAAAGATTAATTTTCCCCTTGACTTTTCGAAAAGGACTCCTATATTGCTAATAGAACCGATTAGCATTTTTAATAACATGAGCGCAAAAACAAGAAATACCAAACAAAGACAAATCATCCTCGATGAACTCATGGGCAACAAATGCCATCCCACCGCGGATGAAATATACGCCGAGGTGCGAAAGAAGCTCCCCCGGGTAAGCCTGAGCACCATATACCGCAATCTCGATTTCCTCCAGCGGGAAGGCAAGATTAGAGCCATCGATGTCGGCGGTGAACAGAGGCGTTACGACTTCATCACCGACGACCATCTTCATATCAGATGTGTCCAATGCGGCCGTATCGAGGATATTAGAGTTGATCCCCCCGACTGTATTCTCGAGGAATGTGCTCAATGCACCGACTTCGAAGTGCTCGGTTGTAACTACGATATTTACGGCATCTGCCCCGAATGTAAGAACGAAGAACAAGATAAAAAGGAGTAATAATGGCCTGTAAAAGCAAAGCGTTAGATTCCGATTCCAAGATGGTTCTGAAAGTCCTGTCCGAGAGCGAAGAGCCTTTGGGCTCCAAAGACATTGCCGAAAAAACCGGGTTGGACTCCAAAACAGTCTCATCTAAAATTACATCTATGAAGAAACTCGGGCTGGTAGAAAGCCCTGCACGCTGTAAATACAGCGCCACCGACCAAGGCAAAAACACTGTTTAACAATTATAACAAAACGGAGGAAGAAAATGTGTGAAGACTACATCTGTGAATGCGAAGGCGACGACGAGTATTACTCGATGCCGCTAATCGGGGACGAAATGCCCGATTTCGAAGTCCAGACAACCCACGGAATGATGTCAATTCCGGAGGCGTTCGAGGGCAAATGGTTCGTCCTGTTCAGCCACCCCGGCGATTTCACGCCGGTATGCACCACCGAATTCGTGGCTTTCCAAAAACTGAAGGAAGAATTCGACGAACTTAACTGCGAGCTTATCGGCCTCTCCATCGACCAGGTTTTCGCCCATATGAAATGGACGGAATGGATCAAGGAGAAACTGAACATCGAAATCACTTTCCCCATCATCGCCGACGACGGCTCTGTGGCGGAAGAACTCGGACTAATCCATCCCGGAAAAGGCTCGAATACCGTCCGCGCGGTGTTCATCGTCGATCCGAAAGGCATCATCCGTGCGATTCTCTACTACCCGCAGGAACTCGGCAGGAACATGTCAGAGATTATCCGCATGGTGCGCGGCCTTCAGATATCCGACAACAACAAAGTGGCTATGCCCGCCGATTGGCCGAACAACGGCATCGTGAAAGACCACGTCATCATCCCGCCGCCAACCAATGAGAAAGCCAAACAGGAACGCCTCGAAAACAAAGACATCGAGTGCCTCGACTGGTGGCTTTGCCATAAAAGGCTGTAAACGATGACCAATCACGACCCGATAGAAATCATCAAGGGCGCCATCCTCCTCGAAAAGAGGGGGCGCGCCCTATACAAGCATTTCGCGGAAACAGCCGAAAATAAGGGCGTCAAAGACCTGTTCGAAATGATGGCCGACGAGGAAAAACTTCACATCGAAATCCTCGGCAAGCATATGAAGGCTCTACAAGAAACCGGCGAAATAGCCGATATTCCCCTCGTTTCCAAGCCCGCGGATTTCACATGCGACATCGCCACGGCAGATATAGTCAGCCAGGTGGCCGGCGCGGGAAACGAAGCGGCGGCAATATCCGCGGCTATCGCAATGGAAAAGAACGCCGCGGAATTCTACCGCGAGGGAGCCGAAAAGTCCATCAAAAAGAACGAAAAGGACCTCTATAACTGGCTCGCCAACTGGGAGGAAATGCATATGAAATTCCTCGCGGACATCGACGAAGAGCTCACCGAACAGGTCTGGACTGACAACGACTTTTGGCCCTTATTCTAAAACAAACAAGGAGAAAATGAAATGGCAAAGAAATTAGAAATCTACAAATGCGAAATATGCGGGAACATCGTCGAAGTGCTTCATGGCGGCAAAGGCGAACTGGTCTGCTGTAATCAGCCCATGGAACTGATGGAAGAACAGACCGCCGAGATGGCCAAGGAAAAGCATGTCCCGGTTATCGAAAAAGACGGAACCGACGTCAAGGTTTACGTCGGAAGCACCCTCCATCCGATGGAAGAGAAACATTACATCGAATGGATTCAGGTTATCACCGCCGACGGCAAACTCTCGCTACGGAAATTCCTCGAGCCTGGAGACGATCCGCAGGCAATTTTTCATCTCTGCAAAAATTGTATTGACGATTTGAAGGCGAGAGAGTATTGTAATATACACAAACTCTGGAAGGGTTAAAAATGATCGACAAGAAAATGGAACAGGCAATCAACGACCAGATAAACGCCGAACTATACTCCGCGTATCTTTATCTGTCCATGGCGGCACATTTCGAGGACGTAGGTCTTTCCGGCATGGCGTCGTGGATGAAAATTCAGGCGCAGGAAGAAGTTTTTCATGCAATGAAGTTCTTCGATTTCGTGAACGAAAGGGGCGGACGGGTGAAACTGACCGCCATCGATGAACCCAAATTCGAGTGGAGCTCGCCGTTGGAAGTCTTCTCAGCCGGCTACAAGCACGAACAATACGTTACCGGCAGAATCAACGACCTGGTCGATATCGCAGAAGAGCTGAAAGACAGAGCCACCTTCAACTTCCTGCAGTGGTATGTCGAAGAACAGGTCGAAGAAGAAGCCACCGCCGACGAAATCGTCAATAAACTCAAACTCATCGGAGATAACACCAGCGCTCTGTTTATGCTGGATAAAGAATTGGGAGCGAGGGTATTCACTCCTCCCGCAGAAGAAGGAGCATAGTCATGGCGATTAATTATACCGCCGACGAAATCTTCGAGATGGCTATCAAAGCGGAAAAGAACGCCGCCAAGATGTATGGCGATCTCGCCAAAAAGCACAAAGACCCGGAAGTCAGCGCGGAGCTGGAAAAACTCGCCGAGATGGAGAAAGCCCACAAGGACATCTTCACCAAAATGCGCGAGGATCTCCCCGAAGACCAGCGCAACGCGTATTTCGACCCCTACGATGACGCGGCGAAATATCTTCAGGCCATAGCCGACGCCGATGTCGCCGAGGGTAGCCCCGAAATCGCCGAGGGAATGACCGGCGAGGAGTCCTTCAAGGACATCATCAAGCTGGCAATTCAGCTCGAGAAACAGGCGATACTCTTTTACCTCGGAATCAAAGACATGGTCCCCGAAAGACTCGGCAAAGACAAGGTCGAAGAGGTTATCCGCGAAGAGCAGAGCCACGTCATCTCCCTGACGGAAAGGCTCAAGAGCCTCTAAAAACAGGCATCCTGCGGTTCGAGAGAAGGGCGGAAATTCCGCCCTTTTTTTTTACCAAGCAAATTGATACGCGTATTCTAATCAAATTGGTTATCTGAAAAAGGTCTTTCTCCCAAAAAAAAGAAACCAAAACTCGATTTTTCTCCCATCTTAGATATTATAACTTGAATACAATAATATATAGATTATATTAACTTGTTTAGTATGGCTATAAAGCCGATAGTAATATCCATTTCTCTTTAAGGAGATAGATAGTGAAAAAGCACAGTTTTCGTTTCATCATCATGTTGTCATTCATATGCTTAGCGGCTTATGTTCCGTCGGTGTTTGCAGGTTCCGGTGGAGAAACCATAGAAATCCCCGGGTGGGTAGAGTCGGAAACGGAGACTGTTCTGACGCCATCTTGGGATCTTTGTGTAACGGGCGACGAGGGAAATCTTCTGAGTCTTTATTGCGCCTGGATAATCCCCATATTCGCCGAAAGCATTTCGGACGCCCAGATATTCCGGGGGAATAACGATTGCGGCTTCTTTTCCGGTGAAGCCCGTAAGACTTGCCAAGTTCTCCAATACAACACTTCCGCTATCCCCGACAGTGTGATTATCGACGATATCGTTCTTGTGCTTGTTGTCGATTCGATATACTCCACCGCGGGATCTCCGCGAATCGGCGGAAACGATATGCTTATGGAAGAAGAAGAGCCTTCGGCAAGGCTTCTGGGGCCATTGATTACAAACCTTACCGACGCCCTCGGCGGGGATTTGGGCAACAACGAATATTTTGGAGACCAGGTTGTGGCATCGCCGGGGACAATTCGCGTGCGGCTTAACGAACAGGCCTGCGAGGATTTCGAGGCCAATCTCGGCGAGAACTGGTTTGCAATCGGTCTTTATCTGGACAATCTTACAGGCGCGAACGACACGGCCTATGTCGGCCTTTCCGACAATCGGAATCATCACAAATTGGAAATTACTTATTATCCGAAACTCTCGATTACGGTCGAGACAGATTTCGACGACGGCTGGCTGACTATCGACGACACCCTGCGCACGACATCGCCCTACATTGCCAATTGGGCTACCGAAGAGAATCATTACATAAATACCGACAGCATTCAAACTCCCGGCCTCGGCGTGAAATACATCTGGAGTCATTGGTCGGACGGCGGCGCGAAACGGCATCTGATAAGCGTCCACCCGGATACTCTGGTTTACACCGCCTTTTTCGATACCCTGTATCAGCTTACGATTTTCTGTCCATCCTATGCTAACGCGAGACCTCTTCATCCGGACAGCGTCTGGTTCGAACCGAGGGATTGGGCACTTATAAAGGTCTGGCCGGACACGACTTACGAAGGTTCCGACTCTCTCGTCCGGCATATTTTCCAGGGATGGCAGGGCACGGGAAGCGGCAGTTACACCGGCGGCAACGATTCCGCGTGGGTGCAGATGAACGAGCCGATTACTCAGCATGCAGTCTGGGACACCAGTTATTGGCTAAACCTCGAATTTACGGGCACCGGCACTGGCGCACCAGCGCAGATTGGCGAGGGATGGGTCGATGTCAACGACTCGGTTTATGTGATGACTCAGGAATCCCTGCTGGTCGAGGGGGCGTGGTATCATTTCGAATATTGGGCCGACGGCGCGGGGCATCTTCGCGACAGCACGGCGGCGCATACATGGTATGTCAACCCGATTCTGCCGAGGACAATCATTGCCCATTACCGCGTGAACCCGAGACTGCGGGTTTTCCCCGAACCTTACACCTACGTCGCCCCTGCGCATACATTCTATCTGCCGGCAATTCTCGACGCCGATGTCGAATATCCCACCGACAGTTTCCAGTTTACAATGAATTATGACGAGACGAAGCTTGATTTTATAGGGCTTGTGGCGTCGGTGATTCCATGGTCGAGGCTTAATGCCACTCCTGGAACAGGCGAAGTTACAGTTTTCGGGGACGCTCCGGGAAGTGTGCTGATGGTCGATCCCCCGGAAACCCTTTTCTATTACGAAATGCAGGCACTAATCACTGCATCCGGCGAGGATGACATTTACTTCGACGATTTCCGATTCGCTTTCGCTGATGCAATGACTGATACGGGCTTAGTCCAGATTATTCCGGAAGACGTTTCGATTACCGTTACTACAAGCTTTGGCGGCGATAGCGTCTGGATAGACGGGACACCTTTCCCCGCACCTTACTCCGATGTCTGGACAGGCGCGGAGACCCGCGAGATTGGTGTCGATTCTCTCAACCCCCTTTCTGCGGGAGAGATGGCGAGATACATCGGCTGGGACGACGACGGAGCGCGTTTCCACGATGTCAATCCGATTTCGGACTCTACGTTCACCGCCCTTTTCGACACCCTTCTATATCTCGACGTGGTAAGTGATTACGGCACGACCTTCGGTTCCGGATGGTTCGATAGAGGGGAAACGCCCGGCTTCTCGGTTGATCCTGAGGTCGTTACTACGGGCTTGACCCGCGAGGTTTTCACCGGCTGGGAAGGGGTCGGCGGCGGCTCCTACACGGGTTCTGACAACCCGGCAGTCTGCACGATGAACGAGCCTATAGTTGAAACGGCTCAATGGCAGACCCAGTATTGGCTGGAGCTTGAATACACAGGCGCAGGAGGCGCGGTTCCAACTCTCACAGGCGAGGGCTGGGCCGACGAGGATTCGTGGACTGCTATTGGCGCGGACAGCGTTATCGACGACGGCGGAACACCGAGGTATTTCGCGTGGTGGTCCGGCGGGGTTATCGACGATAGATATAATCATAACGCGATGGCTTTCATCACAGCCCCGGATACTGTAACTGCGGTTTTCGCCGATGTCCCGTTCACTTTCGCTCTGGACATTCCAGAGACTACAATCGCGCCCCCGGGGACACCATATCAGATACCGGTGCGCTTCGATATCCCCACGGCATCGGAGCTTGGGAACATCAGTTTCCATTATTATTTCGACGCCTCGCTAAGCTCCTATTCAAGCATATCTGCAGGAGATTTGGCATGGACGAACCTGACAGCGTCAAATCTGACATCAGGAAGCGCGGGACATATCCTCGTGCAGGCGAGTTCGCCGTCGAGTTTACCGGTAGAGCCCGACGACAGGCTTTGCGTGCTGAATTTCATAGCCGGTTCGACAGCCGGTTCTGACTCGGTAATCGCAAACGACGCCGGTCTCGACATCGCGGGAGCTTCTCCCGATAGCGGTTTGGTGATTATTCCGGGGAACATCGAGGTAACAGTTCAGACTGCGCCTCTTGACGGCAGTGTCATCATCGACGGCGACATATGGTCTTCACCCAGAACCGAGATTTGGGACGGCTATACGACCCACTCCATCGAGGTGGATTCGATTCAGTATCCCGAACCCGGCGTGCAGATGCTTTTCACCGACTGGTCGGACGGCGGAGCCCGCGGCCACGATGTTTCGCCCTTCAGCGATACGACTTTCACGGCGAATTTCGCTTTGAAATATCGACTCTCAATCATCACCGATTTCGGAACTCCCTCCGGCGGCGGCTTCTACAATCCCGGCGCGGAGGCGATTTTCTCCGTGGCTCCGGAATCCGTCCATGTCGGCAACAGCTACCATCTTTTCGAGTGCTGGATCGGCGACGGGGACGCTTCATATACAGGCGCATCGAACCCCGCGTTGGCAACGGTCAATGAGCCTGTTACGGAAACAGCGCAATGGCAGAGCCATCATTTAATCGAGCTGGACTACACAGGAACGCCCGTCGCGCCTACTCTTGAGGGCGGCGGCTGGTTCGCAGAAAATGACACGGCTTTCATCGAAGCACAGGATTCCGTTTTCGACGGCGCGGATTGGTTCTATTTCATATTCTGGCAGGGCGCCGGAACGATTTTCGACCGCTACGCCGACAGCACCGGTGGTATCGCGGACGCTCCAAGGCTCTGGACGGCGGTTTACAGCAACGAGCCTGCGGATTTCACCTTCGGGCCACCGATAGTTACCGCGAGCGAGGGCGATGGCTTCGTTTTAGTGCCCGTTCTGTTCAACGGCGATGCAGTAGATATTGATACTATAGGCTTCTCGGTGGCTTTCGATACAAATTTGGTGCGTTTGGAGAGCGCTTTCTCCGCGAGCTTCATCTGGGATGATATCGAAATAGGCGGAACCGACGACAATCCGGTCATCACTGCTATTTCCAGCGCGGAACACCTTTGCGATCGAGGCGATACTCTTATTGAACTGCTGTTCTATGTGAATGCCGCTTCAGGCGATGTTCCGCTGGACTTCAGCTCTCCTCAATACGACCTGTCCGAGGGACTGGCGACGGATGGAATTATCCGTATGACTCCGACCGGCACAATCACGGTTCAGACCGATTTCGGCGGGGAGCTTTTCATCGACGGCAATCCCATACCCTCTCCCTATATTTCGGATTGGGAATTCGGGATTTCCCATCAGATAGGCGTCCTCGAGATGCAGAACGTGGGGATCGCTCATCGAAAGGTATTCAGAAACTGGTCTGACGGCGGTTTGCGGACCCATTACGTCGCGCCGGTCTCCGATTCGACATTTACAGCATATCACGATGACAGTTATTACCTGAATGTGCAATCTGATTATGGCGTTGCGAACGGCTCCGGATGGTTCTTGGCCGGAACTCCGGCTGAATTCTCCGTCGAGCCGACGGTGATTACGCTGGGCGATGACCGCTATGTCTTCGAAAGCTGGGACGGCCTGGGCGCGGGACATTATTCCGGTCCGGACAATCCCGCTACGGCGACCGTCCGCGGGCCTATCGTTGAAACAGCAGTCTGGCGGGAAGAGCATTATATCTCGACATCCTTCGCCGGATGTCCGGGCGAAACGCCTTCGATAAGCGGCGAGGGCTGGTTTGCGCATGGTTCATGGGCGAGCATTTCTGCTCCGCCTTTAACGGGGGCTTACGTATTCCACCATTGGCAAGGCGGAGTCTTCGCGGACGCAAATTCGCCATCTACACAGGTTAGAGTCGATTCTTCCGCTGTGATTACCGCTGTTTACAGCGGCGCGGGAATATGGGCTTCGGATTCCGTTTGGGCGATGGCCGGAGAAACAGCAATGGTGCGGGTTTTCGCCGTAGCGTCCGACACGACCGGCCTGGACACACTGCATATGAGCCTGACCTTCGGCGGCGGAATCCTCGATTACGAGGGGATTTACGAGTGCGGAATCGGCTGGGACATCCTCAGCGCGGTTTCGACGAACCTCGGCGGCGGCGTTACGCGGGTGGACATTACCGCCGAACGTTCGCCTGCATGGCCTGCGATCGGCAGACAGCTTTTGTTCTGCATCGGTATGGATGCGTTGGCTGAGGGCATCGCGCCCTTCAATATGGCAATTGACCATGTTCACGGCGTGGAATTTTCGGCAGTGGAGGCCGACCGTGCGGTCATCGTTGATGCAGCTGTGGAAATCACCCTTGCAAGCGCGGTTGCGGAGAGTTTGTATCTCGACGGCACGGCGTATATTGAAGGAACGGCTGTCGAAGTTCCGCTAAACAGCCCGCACATCGCGTCAGCACCCATTATTGTGCCGGACGAAATCGGCAGTCGTTTCCGTTTCGACGACTGGAGCGACCATGCCGACAGAATCCGCGGAATCCGTCCCGAGGGCGACACGACAATCACTGCAAATTATATTCAGCAATATCTGGTCGAAGGTTCGAGCGAATATGGCGAAATCGATGGCGACGGCTGGTTCGACGAAGGCGATACGGCATTCGTGGGCATAATACCGGTGGAATTCACCTGGGGCGACAGCATGATGCATCGTTTCGAAGAATGGCTGGAACTCCTGAGGCCGTCGAACCCATGCACATTGATTATCGACGCCAGTTTCGACTTAGAAGCGCGATGGGATACCCTTTACCGCGTTACGGTCGAGAGCGTACATGGCACGGCTATCACTGACGGATGGTGCGTTCTTGGGGATTCGAGCCTTCTGCAAATCACGCCCACGGAAATTATCGAGGGGGAGAGCAGGCGCGTTTTCCAGAATTGGACAGGCGCAGGGGCCGGCTCTTACAGCGGCGCGGAGGATTCCATATGGATTCATCCGACTGCTCCCGTAACGGAAACGGCCAACTGGGGACTCGAACATATGCTCTTCGTCGAAAACGGCGGCAGAGGGACTATTTGGGGCGGCGGATGGATTCCCGACGGCGACACGGCTTGGTTCGGAATTGGGCCGAGGATTATCGACTCGACGGTTACTACTCGCCATGTATTCAACGGCTGGGAAGGCACCGGAGACGAGGCTTACGCAGGCACCGATAGCTCCGGATATTGCACAGCCAACGGCCCGATTCACCAAACTGCGACATGGCGGAAAGAATTTTTCCTCGCGGTGAACGACGGCGGCCACAGTTCCGCTACCGGCGCGGGATGGTATGCCTCCGGCGACAGCGCTTTCTTTAGCGTCGATCCGGACAGCGAGGTGGTTTCGGACGGCATCGCATGGATATTCGACAGCTGGTTCGGAACCGGAATCGGAGCATACAACGGAACCGACAACCCCGCGGCCTGCTGGATGGCTGACCCTGTCAACCAGACCGCAACATGGAACTTGAAATATAGACTTACCCTCCTCGATGAGGGCGCTATGGGCCTTCCGGAGCTTGAGGGCGGCGGCTGGCATACCCCTCACACCTGGGTTCCGGTATCGGCGCCGCCTATTGTCGAATCGGGAAGCAGTCGCCTCTCGTTCCTGAAATGGACGGGCGCGGATGTCGAGGATTCGCTGATGGCAACGACAATGGCGTTGGTCGATACCCCATGCACCCTCGTGGCTCATTATGCCAATTACGAAGTATCGCCGCCGCAGGTTATGCAAGTCGCGGCGGGAGATACCATTATCGTGCCGATTATCCTGTATTATCCCTATCTGAAACAGCTTTCTACGATTCAGCTGGATATATTCTTCCCCGACGATTTGCTCGAATATGTCGATACAGTGCATTCGCCGACTCTTTCGTGGTCAACGGTAATTCCGGGAGAAATCTCGCCGGGAAGGCTCAGAATTTGGGCAAACCGCTCCACTATTTTCATCGAGCCGCCGGAGACTTTACTGCAGGTCAAATTCATATCTACAGGCACCGAAGCGGCATTGGACACCATTCGATTCGCAAATCTGCAATACGACCTTTCCGGTGCAAACACGATTCCCGGGCAGATAATTATCGGCGCGCCCATCGATGTCGTCGTGGAGTCGGATTATGCCGGCGAAGGTTCTCTGGTATTAATCGACGGCACATTCTACGACTCCCCATACGAAGGCACCTGGATCGCCGGAGACCCTCATGAAATAAGCGTCCCGCCCTTCTACCACGAGGGCGAAACCCGAATGGCTTTCGACCGATGGAGCGACGGCGGGGCTATGACACACACGGTAGCGCCGCTGACATCCGCAACATTCACGGCATATTATGAAGTCGAACACAGACTTACCGTGGAGGCCGATCACGGCACGCCTTACGGCGCTGGATGGTTCCGCGAGGGAGAAACACCGGTGTTCGGCCTGAATCCCGATTCGGTTCGAGTGGGAAGAAGCGAATTCATCTTCGACTCCTGGATTGGCTCCGGATTGGGCTCATACACCGGAACCGACAACCCCGCCGCCTGCACGATGAACGAGCCGATTACCGAAGAAGCTACATACAATTCGAGACACGAATTAATTGTTGACGGCGTGCACAGTTCATCCTTCGGCTCGGGATGGTTCCCGCCGGGGTGGAGCGCGAATTTCGGCATCGATGATGAAATTGTCGATTCGACCGAGGGCATCCGATGGGTATTCACCGGCTGGACAGGCGCGTATAGCGGCACCGCAAACCCCGCAAACTGGAATGTTACCGGCCCGAATACACAGACCGCTAATTGGCAGTTGCAGTATCTTCTGACAATCGAAACCGAGCGCGGAACACCGCTGGGCGCGGGATGGTTCCCGGCTGGCGCGATAGTAGATTTCAGCATCGACAGCACGGTCGATTCCACCGCGGATATCAGGTTCGCATTCTCCGAGTGGACATCGCCCGACGGCGGCTACAACGGAACCGACAACCCAGCCGAGATCACGATGACCGGCCCGATAACTCAGATAGCCCATTGGGAGACGGAATATCTACTCGATATCGTCAGCGGCAGAGGCACTGTTTCCGGCGGCGGATGGTATTCCGCGGGGGATTCGGCCTTCTTCACGGTGGACCCGGAGAGTGTGATTGTCGGCGGAAACCGTCATGTCTTCATCGGATGGAACGGCTTGGGCGCGTCTTCATATACAGGAGCGGACAACCCCGGCAGAATCCGCATGGACAGCCCGGTTGTCGAGACTGCGATGTGGAGCGTTCAGCATTACCTTGCCGTTCTCGGAGGCCCCTCGGCGTCTGTGGGAAGCGGCTGGTTCGACCACGGCGCGACGCCCATCTTCTCGGTAACAGACGAGATTATCGAGGATTCCGGCCTTCGCCAGAGTTTCACCGGATGGCGCGGAGTGGGAATCGGAAGCTACACCGGCGCGGGAAATCCGTCGTCATGCACCATGTTGGAAAGCATCGTCGAGACCGCAGTTTTCGACACGAGTTTCGAGCTTACAGTTATCAGCGACCACGGAACGCCATTTGGTGCGGGTTTTGTCCGCAAAGGCGCTTCGAGGAATTTCACGGTAATCCCGGATTCCGTCATGGGCGACGGCGAGATGTTCCTGTTCGCCAACTGGACGGGGACTGGCTCTGGAAGCTATTCGGGCGCAGATAATCCAGCTTCGGTAACCCCTAACGAACCGGTTACTGAAATTGCCGAATGGGATACATTCTTCTACCTGACCGTTGAAGCCTCAGAGTGCGGCGCCGCCATGCCTGAAGTTTTTGGGGAAGGCTGGAACATCGAGGGCTGGGTGAATATCGCGGTGGAAAATCCGGTGTTCGACGGCACGGACCGATATCACTTCAGCCATTGGACTGGCGGTGTTTTCGAGGACGAATTCGTTTCGGAAACACGCATGGAGCTGACATCGCCGGACACTGCGGTCGCGCACTACGCGACATTCGAAGTAAGCCCCGCGGAGAGCGTATTTGCCACTGCAGGAGACACGGCCTGGGTTCCCATAATAATCTACGACATCGCCGGACCGTTGATGATAGATTCCATCGGCTTCGAATTCGTTTACGATATGGATCTCCTGGATTATGCGGTCGTTCGAGAGGATCCCGATATCGATTGGGAAATTACTTTAGGTATGGAAGGGACATCTTCTCTGACCGTTCGAGGTTTCAACTCGACCGAGTTCGCTATCGATCCGCCGGAAACCCTCTTGATTCTGGGTTTCGTGGTGCAACCTGGCGGAGCGTCGGTTTCGCCCCTTCATTGCGGAAGTATGCTATATGATATTTCCGGCGCGGGCAGTATCGACGGCGTCTTCACCCGCATCGACGGAGTAAATGTCGAGATTCGGACTGCAGGAGTTGACGACTCAGTATGGGTTGACGGCACCGCGTATCCATCACCCTACAACACCATATGGACTCCCGGAGATGCCCATGAAATAGCGGTTCGCGACATGGTTGCCGGCGACGACGGCGTCCGCTACCGTTTCGAGGATTGGGACGATCATATCGACCGCGAGCGCATAGTTACTGCCTTTGCGGACACTTTCTTCGAGGCGAATTTCATTGCTCAATACCGTTTCGGCGTCTTCAACTCGGGCGGCGACAGCCCAAGTCCGCCGGTGGGGAATCACTGGTTCGATTCGGGCGAGGAGGTTATCGCTTTCGTGGACAATCCCGACCCGGTAACAAACTGGTCATGCATCGGATACTGGGGCTCCGGGCATCTCGCTCTGGGCGGTTCCGAGGATTCTGTAACGTTCAATATCACCCAGCCGACGTCGATATATTGGCGCTGGCGCCAGCGGGTGCCCTTGTTCGTGGAATGTCCCTACGGCTGGTCATATCCGGAACCGGGAACAACCTGGCATGCTGTGGGCGAGATTATCGACGCCCTCGCCGACAGTTTCGTCGTCCTTTCCCTCGACTCCGGAATGCTATGCGAAAGCTACACGGGCACAGGCAGTGCGCCTTCGGGTAGCGGCCACGGTGTGAGTTTCGTCATTAATGAGGCATCGAGCCTGACATGGGAATTCGTCCCGGCATATCGTCTTGTTATGGCGGTCGATGGCGCGGGATACGGTTACCCGTCAATTCTCGAGGGCGGCGGCTACTATCGTGACGGCTCGAATGCGCATATTTCGGCGTCATCGGTCGTCAACGACAGCCTGTTCTTCGATGATTGGAGTTCCCTGCCCTCGGGCGCGGGCTTCGGCGACGACGGCGACACCGCGACAACGGTAACCGTGGACAGGCCCATGGCGGCTGTGGCGAATTACCAGCGCGGTTCGCTGGTCGAACTCTTCAAATCGCCGGCTCAGGATTTCGGCGGGTTTGCGATTAACGGCGAAGACTTCGATGAGACGGCGGACGCATCGGCATGGGTGCCCAAATGCTGGACTGGTGATATTTCTGCCACGACGCAGGACACCGCCGACGGCGGAGATTCCCTGTGGGCTTTCGTCAGCTGGTCGGACGGCATGGCCGCAAGCCATACAATAGGCCCGGTCTGCGGCGACATTGCCCTGACTGCTTATATGGAGAAAAAATATCGTGTTCGAATTCAGAAAGACCCGACCTGGGACGTCTTCGGCACGATGAAGGTTGACGGCTCGACATTTGCCGGCGAGTTCAGTGCGGATACTACCCTTTGGTGGGTCGAAGGCAGTTCCCACACCCTCGAGGCCAGCCCAATCGACAACGACGGATCGGACAAACGCCTTGTCTGGACGAGCTGGAACGACGGCGGCGCGCGCGCTCACTCTGTCGGCCCTATCGACGGACCGGACAGCCTGGTCGCAGAATACGGCAGAGAGTTCAAACTAACTGTGCGCAAGGATCCGACGCAGGCCTACGGCTGGATCTTCATGGACGGCGATTTGCACGAACACGCATGGCAGGCCGAGAAATGGTATTCCGCGGGAAGTTCAGCGGATGTCGAAGTCTCGACACCGGACGCCTTTGCGGACACTCTCTGGACTTTCGACGAGTGGCACGACGGCACCGCGACAGCATCTTATCTTCTTGCGGATGTCGATACGTCATATACTTTTACGGCTAATTACATCGAAGACATAGTAGTGCTGGAATTCCGTATCGACAGAACTATATGGAATATCGGCGATGTATATCCGGGGGTTTCCATGCAGATGGATGTCGGCGAGGAAGTTCTTATTACGAACATCGGAACTCATTCTATGGTTCTCGGCCTCGCGGTTACCGACACAGCCGGATGGACAGCAGGTTACGGCAACGGCGAGAACAGATTCGCCCTCAAAGGCCGTTTCGACGATTCGGCTACAGCGCCCGTTGTCTGGAACACAGTTGATGACGCTATCCTGAGGATTTTAAAATGGGCAAATAGCGATATATTCGGCCCGGGCGGCGGTTTGATAGAACCTTCAACTTCCGAAAACCTCTGGCTGAGATTCATCGCGCCGACATCGAGCAGTGTTTACGACGCCCGTCAGATAACAGTTACGATTTACGGCCATATTGCATTGCCGTAGCTTCTCCACACAAACAAGCACAAGCAGGGCATCCGCTGGGATGCCCTGCTTTTTTTATAAAATATTGTTGAAAACCTTCGATACATACCTATAATATTATGATTAGTAATACTACACCGCCTCGGAGGTTTATCGCCCTTCTGGAAAATATTTTAAATTAGAAAAGCCCGTAGGAGGGATTCGATGAACCTCAAAATATCTTACCTTATTACAATCGTCCTAATAATTGCCGGCTCTATGTTTGCGGTAGTTCCGCTGGAAAATGACGGTATAGCCGTTATTCGTAACATCCGCCCAAAACCCGCGCCAGCAGAGCTTATGTCCGCCGATAAAATCCCCGGCGGAGAGAGCCTCGTGGGCAATCATTTCACCCGCATCGACCCGATAACCGGCAATGTGCAGTTGATAACCGGCACCGGAATATCAATTCCCGGGTTCGCCCAGGTGAACGAATCCAACGCAGGAAACGCCGCTAAAGCCTACGTCGATCAGTATTCCGATTTGATTGGTGTCGATGGTGGCCATATTCGCGTGGAGTCGGTCGAATGGCTTAAAAGCAGAGCATATGTGCATCTGCGCCAGTATGACGGCGATATTCCCTACTGGGCGGGGGATTTGAATCTAATGATTCATCCCGACGGCAAAGTTTCGCTGATGAGAAACGATCTTGTGCCGGAAATGAGCGCTCTGCCGCCCACTGTGATTTCGGTGGAGATGGCAATCGACATTGCCATCGATTACGTAAAACCGGTCTCAGAGCCCCGCAGAATCGACCGCCTTGGACGTTTCGCCTATCCGGTTTGGAGTCACGATTCCTATATATTACACAATGCATGGGTTGTTCGAGTTATGAACTCGGAGCCTTTCGGGCTTTTCGAGATTGCGGTTGACGCCTCCAACGGCACGGTTCTTTCCGCAACAAACGAAGTTCGGACAGCCGAGCTTTCAGGCTCACTCACCGGAATGTTCCATCCCGAGTTTAAAGACGACCCTCTGGAAATAGGCGTCTGGCCATATGCGCAGATAACAATCGCCTCAAATACCTTCACCACAGATCAGGTCGGCGACTGGGCCGAATATATCATGTCATCCGCGCCGTGGAGCTACTCCACAAGCCATTACGGCACATACTGCAATGTCAACAACGACGCAGGAGCGGACGCGAGTTATTCTTCGAACTTCACATCTTCGATTTACAGCTTTGGATGGTCAACATCGACATCGCCGGTAAACGAGATGAACCTGTATTATCACACAAACAAGGTGCACGCCCACGTCCGCGACACCCTTCTCTACAGCGGTATGAACTACCGAATGCCCTGTGCTGTCAACGATGCATCGACTGCGGACAATGCATATTTCGACGGCACCGGAATAAATTTCGGTGCTGGGGCGACTGTGTTTTACGACTTGTCGCTATTTAATGATATTATCTATCATGAATATACACATGGTGTTACGCACAAAATATATCCAATTGGCGCTCTGCCGTATTCCGGCCAATCGGGCGCTATAGATGAGGCTTTGTCAGATTATTATCCCTGCTCGATGAACGAGGATCCATACATCGGCAATGGAGGTTTATACCGCGGCGACACCGAATATATGCGCCGTTGCAACAGCTCCCGCCGCTACCCCACTAATTATGTTGACGAAGTTCACGCCGACGGACAGATTATCAGCGGGGCATGGTGGAAGATTCGCACTGAATTGGGGCGAAGTTATACCGATTCCCTCCTGCATCTTTCGAGATTTCTTTTTCCTGAGGATTTCGAGGAATTTTTCTGGGCAACTCTGGCTACCGACGACGACGATTCCGATATTTACAACGGCACTCCCAATGCGCGTCTGATATATGACAGCTATTTCGCCCACGGTATCGGCCCGGGATACAATCTTTTCGTCGATCATATTCCATTGCCGAACACGGAAATCATCACCGGCAGTTATCTTATTAGAGCGGATTTCATCGCCACATTGGGTATTCAGGAAGATTCCGCGAGGGTTTATTACCGTCTTGACGGCGGCGCGTGGGCTTCCCTCGATTTAGGCCTTGTTTTCGGCACTTATAGGGCGAATATCCCCGCTCAGCCATACGGAACAACCGTCGATTATTACATCTATTGCTACGACAACGGCGGCTACCCAATTTGTTCGCCCACCGATGCGCCTTCGAGCTGGCACACTTTCCATGTTATTCAGGACACGACTCCCCCGACAGTCCTCGCCACTCCTGTCGGCAGATGGTTCGAATACGCCTGGCCTCCGACTATGACCGCCACCGTTTCTGACGAACACGGCATCGCTTCGGTAGAGATTCACGGACGCATCGACGGCACCCTTCTTCCGGCCTCTGCAATGGCAGAGACCGATACTCCGGGCATCTGGCGCGGCGGACTTCCGGGAACTCCCGCAGGCAATGACACCGTGCGCTACTGGATTGAGGCCACCGATGTCGCCCTTTCGCCCCATACCACGGTTTTCCCTCCCACCGGCGACTTTTTCACCGTTGTGATTCCGGGCTACAACGAGGACATGGAAGCCGATAACCGCGGCCTTTCTACGAAATCTATCCGTGCCGGCTACACCAATGATTGGAGCAGAATTCCGCTGAATAATCCATATTCGACCGGAAGCACTTGCTACGCCTTCACCAATACTTCATCCGGTGAATACAGCGATCAGGGAAGCGGCGCTTTAAGCACCCCCGAACTTCGTATCGGCGAATCGTCTACCCTGACATTCTGGCATAGAATGAAGGCGGAAGACCATTCGAGTTATGCTACATACGCCTGGGACGGCGGAATCGTCGAGGTTTCCACCGACGGCGGAAGCAGTTGGTTCCAGGTGGAGCCTTCTCCGGGATATAACAAGCGCATTTACGACAACGACGCAAGTCCCTTCGAAGCCAATACGGATTGCTATTCAGGCGACATCGCTTGGCGGGAGGAAACGCTAGATCTGACTCCTTATGCGCCTCGGGCGATGGTGCGCTTCCAATTCGGCTCGGACGCCCATGTTTCCGATGAGGGATGGTTTATCGACGATATCGTGCTGGAAACCGTTTTCCCGAATGTGGAAGAACAGCTTTCTAAACCGGAATTGATAGCTATAGACAACGTCCGCCCGAATCCCTTCAACGCCGCCGCAGTTATCGAAGTGTCATTGCCCTCCGGAGCTACCGCCGAACTCCAGATTTACGACGTCTCCGGCCGTTCGGTGCAAACCTTCGAAATCGACGGCTCCCGCAGTTCCATAGTATGGAACGGCCGCGATGTTTCCGGCGACGAACTGCCCTCGGGCGTCTATTTCGCGAGGCTTGTTTCCGAAGGCAAATCCGATGTGGCGAAATTGATTCTCCTGAAGTAAATTTTCTTTTCATTCCTCCCCCGCCCCCTTCAGGCCCCTCCTGAAGGGGGTTTCCCTTGAGTATAAACGTAGTAAGAGCTAGCTTTCGTATCAATCAAGCACATCGAGAACTCACGAATAGTAGAGGAGTTATAAGAGTGTAGTTTTCCGATAGGAGTTCTATAGATGTTTAATGACTTCCACTTTTTCCTTGACAAAGCAATTATCAAAGACCAAATTGCATTTTATACTGACGAGGTATCCACCAGTAAAAATCGAAGGGAAAGGTTATGAAATTCGACGAAGCTATTGACAGCATTCCTAACATCACAGAGCTTAGACGAGTAGCCAGTGCTCATGTAATTGATTATAAGAACCTCAAGGAAGACGGCCTAAGAGCCGCTATCAAAAAGGTCAAGCCACAATACGCACATTTTGAGACAGTTAAGAAGAATATTGAGTTGGCATTTTTTGAAGAAGAAAGTCTCGACAAGAGAGTTTTATCAAAACTGATCATTCTCGAAGTAATGCTTGAGTGGCCAAACTTTGTTATTGCAGAAAGCACACTCGAAGAAAAGGTGATTTCGGCCGAACAAAAGATTATCGATCTATCAAACGAATTGGATAATTCAGATTTAGGTGGAAACACGAAGACACAACATTACAAGAATATCGAGTTCTACGATTTCCTCCTTAGGGTTGCATGGGAACACAGAGACACCAAGTCGCCGGACGAGGCTAACCTTCTTCGGAAAGTGAGAGGTAAGCTAAAAATAACGGATTACGAGCATATAATTCTTGAAACGAGAATTGGCAAATACCCAAAAGTAAACAACGAACTTCATACACGAACGGAAATATCCAAAATATCCAGATACCTCGAAACCCTCGGATTGTTAATGCCGATACGCGATGACGATAATACAAGCTATCTTGTAATTCCCGAAGAGATTGCTGAAATTATTCGAGAGATATTTGGGAAAGAGTTGAGAAGGGAAGGATATGAACTTCTCTTAAAAGTTAAGCAACTCAAAAAGAAATCAACTCTGCAAAAAATCCTCAGTAAATACGACATAGAGTTCATCCCAACTGAAAAAGTAGAAGACCTTGAAAACAAGATAATTCAAAGACTTAAGCCTTCCGAAGTTCTTTCATTTCTAAGTAACGACGATCTTTATGAAGTCTGTGCAGACCTTGCCCTGCCAGTAAGTGGGACAAAAGAAGACAGGATTAGAAGAATTATCGATTATTACGACAAAATCAGAGTGAGAACTGAGGATGAATCGGACACGAGAGCTATTCTATACGATTGTTTCGTTGAGTTAGCTTTCAGAGAAAGAGAGCTACTTCGTGCAAAGGCCTTAATTGACAAGGATATTGAGATAGAAAGGTGTTTCGAAGAGGCAACGAAATATCTCTTCGAGGAAAAGCTAAATCACGCACCTTTGAATCAGCCAGGAACTAACAAACCCGATGGTCTAATTAGTTTCAAGGATATGTATCTAATGTGGGATAACAAATCAAAAGAAACGCCTGGTCTGGTTAATCTAAAAGACCATATTAAGCAGTTCGATGATTACATTAGGAATTCAGACAAGCCAGTCCCGATTTTTCTTGTGATAGCTCCTTCCTTCACCGAAGAATCGGAATATCTTGCAATTAGGTATTCAGCAGACAATATTGGCACTAATATAGTTCTCATTACCGCCGAAGAAATCAAATATATAGCAGAGCTATGGAATAACGAAAGTAACAAAAAGCGGGAAGAGCCTTTTCCCCTTGGCTTGTTCGGAAATTCAGGTCGTTTCAGGAAAGCTATTATAGGAGAGATTGTCTGAGGTTTGGTCAAGTCAAGACTCCCCCCCTCAAATCCATTGACAACCATCCCTACGCGGATTATCTTTCAGCAAAACCGAAAGGAGCCGAAATGGAACCAGTCGTTCTGCAGGATATGGCCGCCGTCGAGCATCTATTCTCGATTATCCGCGACCGCGAAACCGAATACCCCGAATTCTCCATGCGCATAAGCGTCCTCGGGTCGATGGTCATCGCCGAGGCACTCAAACACGCGCCATACAAAAATCTCACCGTTCAAACACCCCTCGAACCCGTGGCGGTCAAACGAATCCTCGAAAAGGACATCGTCGGAATCCCCATCCTCCGCGCCGGATTGGGCATGGTCAAACCCTTCCAGAGGCTTCTGCCCAACGCCTCGGTGTATCACATCGGCCTCAAGCGCGACGAACAAACTCTCGCGCCCGATTACTACTACGATTCCCTCCCCGAAGACCTCACCGGACGCACCATTTACCTCCTCGACCCCATGCTGGCCACGGGCGGAAGCGCGGTCGCGGCGGCGGATTTGGTAGCCAAACGAAATCCCGCAGGCATGGTATTCTGCGGGATAATCGGCGCGCCGGAGGGCGTGGAAATGCTGAACGATAATTTCCCGAATATGCCCATCTACCTCGGCGCCCTCGACGAACATCTCGACGAGAACGGCTACATCCGCCCCGGCCTCGGAGACGCCGGAGACAGGCTTTTCGGCACGTAGGGGAAATCGGCTTAAGTGTTAACTTCCCTATAAAACGCCGCTATTGCGAAACATCCGTATATCAATCTCAAATGTTGACTTTGACCGCCGTTTAAGTATCTTGAATCAAAGGGAGGTTATTATGAGATTATGCGCGATTATGTTTGCGATTATTGCCCTGACAGCTTCGGGGTGGGATTTTATCGATATCGAGGGGGATTGGCTATCGGCAAAATGGTTACCCGGGGGCGAGATACTGCTCACCGAGGCGAATTACCGCGGCCTTTTCATCCATCGGGAGGGCGAAAAGCTGGACACGCTGACCCTCGCATGGAAAGCGGGTTACCGTCCGGCGGTGGATCCGAACGGCCTCGTCGCCTACACCGCGAACGAGGACATCGACGGCCCCGGGCACGTGCGGGTTTACGATTTGCTCGACGACAGAGCGTGGGAAATCCATTCGGGGCAGGATATCGGGCCGGCGTCCTTTACTCCGGGCGCGGGAGTGGTTTTCTCGAATTCCAAGGAGATTTTCGTCTATGCCCCCGACGGAAGCAGTTTCCAGTCCTTCCCAGGCGGGGCGCATGTCGTTTTGCCCGTTGGCGGCGGCGGATTTTTCTTCTGCGACAGGTCGGGAATCGCATACCACTACGAGCCTTTGACCGGAAAGCCCCAGCCTATCGACCTTCCGGGCGAGGGGCGGTTCACCTTTTCGCCGGTGAAATCCAGTAATGGAGAATGGGTAGCTTTCGAGGATATCGGCGGGGCAGTTTTTCTATTCAATCCCTACACCAGCGATATCCTGGAGCTTCCCGAGGGGGACAGGCCGATTTTCATCGAGGATAATAACCCACGGATTCAATCGGGTGAACCCTTCGGAGTCTTGCAACTTCAGCTCGAGGACGACGGCGAGAACATCACATCGAGCAAAATAGTTTATGTCGGCATCGAGGAGGGCAAAATCGCCTTTTTGAAGGATGTCCTCGAAGATGTTTGGGAGCATGTCATCACGGACATCGACTACAGCCCGTGGCATGGCCTTCTGATGACCACCCGCGACGGCAGACTCATAGTAGAAAAGGATTGCGCGGAGGTGTTTTCGAGATGAGGGGATTGATTATTGCACTATTTCTCGCCGCCGTTTTTTCCTCGATGGCGATAGATGTCATCCTTGACCCCGGCCACGGCGGCACAGATGCCGGTGCTTCGGGGCCGTCTTACCTTGAAAAGACCGCGAATCTGGATGTCGCTTTCGAGGCGAAATCTTATCTCGAGGCGGCCAGCGTTACGGTGGGAATGACTCGAAGCACGGACATGACCCTCTCATTGGCCGACCGATGCGCGATAGCCAACTCCGGCGGGTGGGAGCGGTTTATGTCAATCCATGAAAACGCTTTCGACGCCACGGTTCAGGGGACGGAGACTTTTTGTTACACCAGCGGCAGTTCGGAGAGCTTCGATATGCGCAACGAAGTCCACCCGGAGCTGATTTGGGCCCACGGCTATTACGACCGCGGGACAAAGGTCGCGAATTTCTATGTTTTAGTAAATACCACCATGCCCGCGATTCTCGGCGAGGGGACTTTCATCGATTACACGGCGGGATGGGACGAGTCGTGGCGGTATTCGACCAACTGGAACGACCACAAGGGGCGGCAGGGATTCGCTTACGCCAAAGGTTTCTGCGACCATAGGGGAATAACTCCGCCGACCTACGGCTCCCCGCCTCCGGAGACCGATTCGATTATCGTTGACAACGGCGACCCGGAGTTCACGAATGGCGGAAGCTGGACTGCAGGCTCCTATTCCGGCGGCTGGGAGGGGGATTACATTTTCTGCGATGTTACCGGCGACAACTGGGCACGATGGACTCCCGACCTTCCCGACGAAGGCGAATACGATGTTTACATGTGGTGGCTCGCTGGCGCGAACCGTTGCGACAGCGTCTTCGTGCGGGTGAATGGATTGGCGAACGATAGCATGGTAGTCTCGCAGAAGGGCACCGGCTCGGAATGGCATTATCTTGGGTGCCACGAATTTTACGCGGGGACATCGGGTTATGTCAGCCTGGGCGACCGAACAGCGGTGAACGGCGATGTAGTAATCGCCGACGCTGTCCTCTGGATTTACAACGCCCCCCTCGGCGCGGAGGAATTTGTCGCGCCGGCAAAACCGGGGAAGATGGAGATTTCCGCGTGGCCGAACCCGTTTAACTCCGCGGTAACGATTAGTTTTGACTGTGAAAGCGAATCCGCGAAGCGATTGAGCACGTCGCCCCCCGCAGGGGTGGAGATTTACGATGTGAACGGCAGAATCGTCGATGATATTTCCGTAGGGGAGGGGCTTGTCCCCTCCCGCACAACGGGAGACCACAAGGGTCTCCCCTACGAAACCATATGGCGTCCCGCCCCATCTCTCCCCTCCGGCGTGTATCTCGTCTGGGCAAAGGTAGGGAACAATGCGAAATCCCAAAGGGTGGTTTATCTAAAATGAAAAAGAGAGTTTTCGCATTTGTGTCAACAATCCTGATTCCTATTTCTTTCTGCTCTGCCGGCATAAATTATGGCCCCTATCTGACATGCCCTTCCACCGATGGCGCAGTTGTCCAATATGGCAAAGACATATGGGATTCGGCGGAAATCGAATGGGCGGATTCGGCGGAATTTGCCGCGAGTGGATTGATGAACAGCGCAGACATAGGCGAGTTCGATGCGCGTGCAAGCTATCGAATAACCGGGTATTCCCAAAACAGTCTTGTTTATTATCGTATTAGTGCGGGCACGGAAAGCTCGGACATATTCTGGTTCAGAACTCTGCCGACACCCGGAAGCCCCGTAAACTTCTGTATATACGGCGATTCCCGAACCGGCGAAGCTATCCACACTTCGATTTGCGAGAAAATGGTTGCGAAATCCCCTCGGGTAGTAATCCATACCGGCGACCTTGGAGATGCCGCATGGGAAGTCGGCGATTGGGAGATGTTCTTTCGTGCATCTGACACCATAGCATCTAAAGTGCCTTTCATATCGACAATAGGGAACCACGAACTTCCATATACGATATATAAATACCTCTTCGACCTTCCCGGCAATGAAGAATGGTTCGCCACCCATGTCGGATGTGTATCATTCATCTGCATAAATCTTTACAACAATTATCTCCCCGGAAGCGAACAGTATGAATGGCTGGCGGCAACTCTAACAGATTCGATTCCCTCGACTTCTCTCTGGACAGTAATAGTCCAACACGAATCGGCCTATTCGACCAGTAACCACGGCGGGAACATTGTGGTTCTTGAATATCTGAAACCCCTCTACGATTCCCTTGGAGTGGATGTGGTAGCGGCAGGACACGATCATTGTTATGAGCACTCCTATGCCGGAGGAGTTCACTACTTTGTTGCCGGCGGCGCCGGAGCACCCCTCTATTCTGTAGATGGCGGTCCGCATACGGTCTATAAGGAATCAGCATATCATTATATAGAAGCCTTCGCAGACAGCGCAGACCTGTGTTTCAACACATGGCGCGACGACGATGTCCTCATGGAAACATTTTGCCTGAGCGACTTTCCCCTTAATATCTCCGAACCTGAACTCCCTAATGTATTGTCCATCTCCGCCTATCCCAATCCGTTTAATGCGTCTATCACGATAAACATCGACTACAGAAGGGAATCGCGAAGCGTTGAGCAAATCGGTTCCGGCCCTGCCGGCGTAGGGGCGGATTTTCCGACCGCCAGCGTTGAGATTTACGATGTCTCAGGGCGGAAGATAGCGGATGCTGAGCCTGTCGAAGCAGGAGCAGGTAGATTAGAAAAAGACACTTCGACAGGCTCAGTGCCCGCATTTGCCCCCCTTAACAAGGGGGGTAAGGGGTGTTCTTACATCTGGCGTCCCGCTCCATCCCTCCCCTCCGGCGTTTATCTCGTCAGGGCGACCGGCGGCGGGCGAGGAGACCTCGCCCCTACGGGACAGACGACAACGAAGCGAATTGTGTATCTGAAGTGAGACAAGAAGTATCATCCATCAACAGGAAATTCTAAGGTAAATCACAATTGATAATCGAATATTCAGCGAAACTCGAGGCGTGGTTAGAAAGGCAACCGAAATGAGAAAGCCCATCCTGATAATTCTAATATTCATCTCAGGTATCCTCGCTCAATCCGAATCGAAAATAATCGTCGGGTATTTCACCTCATGGTCGGTCTATGGCAGGGATTACCATGTTTCGAACATTCCGGCGGATAAAGTAACCCACATAAATTACGCCTTCGCGAACATTGCCGACGGCAAAATAGCTCTCGGCGATCCATACGCGGACATAGACAGGTTTTATCCCGGTGATTCATGGGATACAGATTCCCTTCGCGGCAATTTCCATCAGCTGATATTGCTGAGGGAAGACTACCCGCATATTCGAACTCTGATATCAGTGGGCGGATGGACATGGTCGAGCCAATTCCCCGCGGTTGCATCGAACGACTCGACTCGCGCGAGATTTGCATCGTCATGCATCGATTTCGTGCGCGAATACTCTTTCGACGGTGTCGATATTGACTGGGAATACCCCGGCCCCGAAGACAGACGCAATTTCACACTGCTACTTGCGGAACTGAGACGACAGCTCGATTCCCTCGAACTCGCCGAAGGACGCGATTATCTTCTCACCATAGCCGCCCCCGCCGGACCAAGTAGAATCAACAATATCGAAGTTGACTCGATAGGTGTCTATCTGGATTGGGCGAATATTATGAGCTATGATTATCACGGCCCATGGGGCGGCAGTGGAGACTCATTGACCAACTTCAACGCCGCGCTTTATCCCTCCGCCGCGAACCCCCTCGGCGAACCCTTCCGGTCATCCTTCAATCAATCAGCAACTATCGATACCCTTCTCGCGTTGGGATTACCCCGCGATAAAATCGTTCTTGGACTCCCCTTTTACGGTCGAGGCTATGCCTTTGTAGATGGCGGCATAAACGGACTTTATTCCGAATACGACGGACCGCCCTCCTTCGGCACATGGGAAAACGGCGTGTTCGATTTCGACGACCTTCACGCCAACTACATAGGAATGTCTGGATACGAGAGATTCTGGAATGAAGACGCATTCGTCCCATGGCTTTTTAATTCCGCAACAGGAACAATGATAAGCTATGACGATACGATGTCCATCGGCGAAAAGGCCAGATACATAATGTCGGAAAATCTCGCGGGCGCGATGTTTTGGGAGTTTACGTGCGACGAGGATGAGATGCTTCTGGATAAGCTCAAAGAGGTGTTGGAATCGGGAACATCCATCGAAACCGGACATTCATTACTGCCGCAGAATTTCGATATCTCCGCCTACCCGAATCCCTTTAATCCGGCTGTAACAATAAGCATCGAGGGCGTAGGGGACGGTTCCCCCCTCCCGGTTAACGTGGAAATTTACGATGTCAATGGGCGAAGAATCGCACAATTGCCCGTAGGGGAGGGGCTTGTCCCCTCCCGCACAACGGGAGACCACAAGGGTCTCCCCTACGAAACCACCTGGCGTCCCGCCCCTTCCCTCCCCTCCGGCGTGTATCTCGTCCGGGCGAAATTTGGGGATAATACTTTTCAAAAGAAAATCACTTACATTAAATAAATCTTGCCCAATGAAGTTACTGCAATTATTTTATGGCAAGTTACAACACCAAATCGAGGTATTATTATGAAAACTTCGTGTTTCATTCCCTGTTGCTTCTTTCTTCTGATAGCTATTTCTACTTGCTTAGCGGACCATAATTATACCGGGCCAGATGGCGGAAGTTGGCATGATCCCGCAAACTGGGATCCTCCGAGTGTGCCCGGAGCTTCTGATCGTGTGGATATACCTCCTGGATCTACGGTCGATCTCGAGGGTGGCGGCGAGTGCGGATTCTTGAACAATGAAGGCACTATGCAGAACACCGGCAATTTGAATGTAGCTGATGTATTGATCAATAGTGGTTCGATGGAGAGAGCAGAAAACATCAATACAGGTGGAAATTTACACAACACAGGGGAGATTAGCGGACCATATTTGCTGAACATGAATGTGGATGGCGAACTGTTTTTCAACGACGAAGATGGCCTTATTTCCGCTTTCGCAATTAATATAGATGCTGAAAATGCCGATTTAGCGAACGACGGAAGTATTACTGTAAATCAGGGAATTCGAGTTTCGGCGGATGGCATACAAAACTCTGGAAATATCAACGGCAAATTAGTCCATTTATGGGCCAAAAGACACTCATTTGAAAATCATGGGGCAGTAACGACAATCGGCGGCACAAGCCCCGGCGGAATGGGTGAAGATATTCTGATAGTCGCTGTTAATGAAGCTGGAACGGGAGAATTCATTAATTACGGAACAATTGAGGGCGGCGATGGCGACCCCGGACAGGGCGGCGACAATATTGTAGTGAATGTCGATAATTTCGAAAATAGAGGGGAGATTCGCCCCGGCAGGAATGGTTCAGGCACCGGTGTTTATGGGGGCAACGCTTCTATCAATGCAAAAGTTGTGCTTACTTATCCCGGCGGAGGGGTTCTTGCTTATACTGACTCGGACGGAACCACGAATGTCCTGATTGTAGCCGATGGAATTCACATGTGGAGCACATATCGAAGTGAGTTTCGTTCGAGCGCTGACACACAATTCAGAGGCAACAACATCAGTTTGGCAGGACGGCAGATTATATTGGAAAACCTGGCGGACTCGTCAATTATAGCCACCGATTATATAGAGTTAATCGCCATCGACTCGCCAGGAAATGTCATCGACTTTTCGGAGGTTATTGGTGATAGGGTCATAGTTGCCAACCCAACCGGGGATATTCTTATCATGGGCGATAGTCTTATCGCCCCGCCTATCGGCTATAATGCTATGTGTGAGCCTGACCCCACTGTATCCAGCGGAAGTATCCCTATAGAAGAAGTTTCAATATTTGGAGCTTCTGTGATGAGTTTTACGGGACACGACGATTCTCTGCAAGTGCTGATTCGCAACGAACATTCCTACTCAAGAGCCTTTAACTACACGATTACATCTCAGCTCGGCTGGTTCACTGCTGTATCGGGATCAACGCCTACACTCGCTCCGTGGGAAACTCACATTTTCTATGTCGATTTCTCTGTTCCTTCGGGTTTATCTTCGACGACAATAGACACTGTTACATCTGAAATTACCGGCCTCCTTTGGCCGACGGAGTCGATTTCCGAAATAATCGCCTTCCCCTTCGATACTCTGCCAACCCCCGTCTCGGTCGAAGAGAACAATCCAAACCTTCCAGAAATTCTGACGATTTCCGCTTGGCCGAATCCCTTTAATCCGGCTGTAACAATAAGCATCGAGGGCGTAGGGGACGGTTCCCCCCTCCCGGTTAGCGTGGAAATTTACGATGTCAATGGGCGAAGAATCGCACAATTGCCCGTAGGGGAGGGGCTTGTCCCCTCCCGCACAACGGGAGACCACAAGGGTCTCCCCTACGAAACCACCTGGCGTCCCGCCCCTTCCCTCCCCTCCGGCGTGTATCTCGTCCGGGCGAACACCGATGGCGGGACGGCAGTGACGAAACATGTTGTGTATCTGAAATAATTCTCGCTGAAAAATGGTATGGGCGAGCCGATGGCTCGCCCATATATTACCCCTGTCATTTCGCCAGAGGCCGAAGGACGACGAGAAATCTCCCGTAAAGCCAAAAGAGATTTCTCCCTTCGGTTCGAAATGACAAAGGGGAGAAGGTTCTAAATGACAAGGGGGAAGGTTCGAAATGACAAAGAGAAGGCTTCGACAGGCTCAGCCACCGTAAGGGCGATCAAGACGGTAGCATTTTATATTGAACACCCCGGCCTACGGCCACCCCTCTTTCAGAGGGGAATGATTCCCCTTCATGAGTGAAGGGGTGGATTCGCGTTAGCGAAGACGGGGTAGTTGATGGCGCGGAGGGTGGCTTCGATACGGCTATCGCCTACTCAGCCACCGGGCCCTTCGACCCGGACGGGCCTAAGGGCAAAGCTCAGTGTCCGTCGGTCGTTGAGTAGCTCGGAGGGTGTGTCGAAACGCGGACGTTGGGGCCTTCGACCCTTCGACAGGCTCAGGGACCGTAGCGACGAAACGGGTCGTGTATCTGAAATAATTCTCGCTGAAAATAGTAGGGGCGAGCCGATGGCTCGCCCTTATATTACCCCTGTCATTTCGC